>Ga0080004_1103440_pt1 | contig 67731 bp, 71 predicted proteins | sample WasSprMetagenome_FD_69207 | JGI IMG/M metagenome (GOLD analysis project Ga0080004, IMG submission 69207) | Sulfidic aquatic microbial communities from Washburn Spring, Yellowstone National Park, USA - WS (SPADES assembly) (version 2) | ecosystem: Environmental > Aquatic > Thermal springs > Hot...
ATCAAAAACCTAACGCCCCCCCTTGCCGCGGACCTCGGGGCCATCGAGCCAGCCGGTCCTGCCCCCACCACTATGACATCATACTTTTCGATCAATCGTGATCGCCCCCATCGGGCATATCTTGGCGCAAAGCCCGCAGTTTGAACATTTCCCCACGACTCGAACCCAAGAGTCAGAGACCTCGATCACATCCAAAGGACAAACGCTCGCGCACGCACCGCAGCGGATACAAACTGAAGCATCCACGTTCATCCTCTCATTCCCTTTTTTTCAATTAGTAGCTATCGCTACTATTTATATCTTCACCTCGAATAACTTATTGGGTTTGATTCTTGATAGCGAAGGACGCGATCAAAGTTTTGCGGAGCCTGGGCCTTACCGAATATGAAACTAGGGCTTACGTCGCGTTGGCTTCGGTTAAGTCAGCCACACCTCGAGAGGTTGCCGGCGTTGCTGGCATGCCGTACCCAAGCGCATACGATGCTCTAGAGTCGCTGGCCAGAAAGGGTTGGGTGGATGTCGCTGGGAGAAAGCCGAGGCTCTATCGAGCCCGCCCACCAGATCTCGTAAAAAAGGACTCTTTGGCCTCTTTTGAGCGCGCTTTTAAGGAGCTCAAGGAGCTCTACGAGAGTTCTGCTGGAAGGATTGAGAAGCCCGAGATAGTCTACACCATAATCGGTAAAGCCAACGTGGTTAAAAGGATCCAGGAGATGCTTTCGAGGGCAAGGGAAGAGGTTTTTTTAGTTCTTCCCAGCAACTCGGAGTTTGGGGCGGATCTAGGTAAGATTCTAGCTCCCTTGATAAAAAAGGGGGTGAAGTTAAAGCTGATCACAGATTCTAAAATCTACTTGAATGGTGTAAAAGTTAGGCTTCACAGGCCAGTGCTTGCGGTGGACGTGCTTGTTGATGAAAAGGAGGCCCTGATAAGCTTGCCAGATTTTTCTGCCTGCGGTTGGGTTGAGAACCCCACGATTGCAGGTCACTTCAGGTATTTCATAAAACTTCTATGGCGAAGCTCAAAAAGCATGAAGTCCAGCTTCGCGAAAAAACGATGATTTGTAAATTTTCATTTTTTAAAGAATTCAATCAAAGTCTTCTGTGCCTTTGTCTTGAGCTTCAAGTTGGGGATCTCGAGATGTCCGTAGCAACCCCCTCCACCCGGGATTACCCTGAGCTCCTGCGCCCTAAATGCTTTTATCGTCATCGCCACCTGCTCCCCAGCCGTCTCCTCAATTTCTTTTTGGGGGGCATCAACCAAAACCCTTATCTCATCCCCGAATCTCTCAACCAATTTTCTCCACCTCGCCCCAACCTCAGGCGAATGCGAATCCTCGCCAATGGCGAGTGCTATTATCTCTGATAAGGGAGCTATCTTCAAGTAAGGCGGGCGGTGAGGGGGACTCTTTGGTTCAGCGTATGTCGCGAGTTCATTTACTCTATCCCAGACCCCTTTTTTGATCATCCCTAAGCACCTGTCGCATCTCCACCTGAGCTCCCTTGCCCTATCAAGCTCGAACTGTTTATAGCATCTTGAGCAAGCGGTGCGGTGATATTTCCCGAGCCGCGGGTCGAACCCAACGTTGAGGACAATTTTTCTGCCACCCTCTCGCATGATCGCCTTGACGATCTCACGATAGGTCGGCTCGGCTATGTAAAACCTGTTGAACTCCCTCCCAAGTTTTTCTGGCCAGGGGGAATGTGCGTCGCTATTCGAAAGAAATGTTAAATCGGAGAGCTCCTCTATCCTGTCAGCCATATATGTGTCCGCGCTAAGGCCCAATTCCAAAAACTTGATGTCCCTCGCCCTATCGAGATAGCACGCCTTGATGCTGTCAAATTCCTTGTACAGACTAGTCCAAGGGGTAAAAGCGTGCGATGGCCCTATCATCCCCCCGTTCTCCACGGTTATCTCAACTATCTCCGGCGCGTTCAGATCGACCTTTGACCTTCCGTCTGAATTTATGTTTGCAGAGCGCTTTGATAGCTCTTCCCTCATTCCCTCCACAGAGCTTACAGACGGCAGGAAAATAAGGTGATGGACCCTTCTTGCGTCTTCAATCTCGGTGGAAAGTATAAATCTAGTCCCGTATGAGGGGTGAACATAAGTGCCCTCCTCAACTTCATGCAATTCCTTTTTAACCTCCTCAAGCCACTTTGGGTGAAAAATATCCCCGGTGCCCACGATGGCCAGCCCCTTCATTCTAGCCTGCTGGGCGATTGTTCTGATGTTCATGTTTGCGGACGTGCCTCCCGAGTAGAAACTGTGGAGGTGGAGGTCCGCCGAATAGATCCCGAACTCTGGCAATTTCCTACCTCGTTTATCGTATAATTATTTTCCTTAGCTCACGAAAATAAAAAGGTGGTAAATTGATCGAGGAGCTTACAAAATTTTTCAAAGGGGCGAAGCGAGTCGTAATCGTCGGCGTAGGGAGCGAATTGCGAGGTGACGATGCGGCAGGGTTAGAGGTGGTCAGAAGACTTAAGCGCATTTTGACTTCACGTCGGGTCATGTTGGTGGAGGGCGGAGCAGCGCCTGAGAATTTTACCACAAAAATAAAGAGGTTCAATCCAACGCACATTGTTTTTATAGATGCCGCTGACATTGGGGGGGAGCCGGGCAGCGTGACCTTGATTGCCCCGGAGAGAATAGTTGGATCCGCATTTACGCACAGGCTTCCCCTCTCGTTCCTCGCAGACTATCTCAAAACCCAGATCAATGCGAGAATTCTGGTGATAGGAATCCAGCCAGAAAACCTGAAATTTTCTGATAAAATTTCGCAACGGGTGGAAAGGGCAATAAAAGAACTCGAGTCAGCTATTAAGAAATCGATTAGCGCAGATCAACAAACAAGTTGAAGTGGGGCAGTTTTTTTTGGGATAAACATATTTGTAATAATCCTTTAATAAGGATCATCCCAAATTCAATAGATGGTAATGGAAGAACAAATAAATACATTTATCATGCTTTTGTTGCCCTTCTATCTCACTTCATTTTGTCTTTATTTCGTAAGAGTCTTAAAGGGACCAACGATCCCTGACATCGTTTTAGCTATAGACGCGCTATCATTTGACATAGTCGCTTTTATCGCATTGCTTTCTGTATTTTTCAAATCTCTTGTTTTGGTCCCTGTTGCGACGCTTTTCGCGCTTTGGGTTTACTCTTTAGACATTTTCGTGGCCAAGTATTTGGAGAAAAAGGAAATGGGGGATTAGTATGATCGACGAAATCCTTGTTATGGTTGGGGGAGCCATGGTGGTGGTTGGGGTTGCATGCGATTTAATAGCAGCCATAGGGATGCTGCGGCTCCCAAACTTCTTCGTCAGGCTGCATGCTGCTACCGTTGGTACGATAGGAGGATCATTTTTGCCAATTTTGGGGACAGGAATTATGGTTTTGGGCACAGACTTCCTCGCTTACAAATGGTTATTCTTCGGTGGACTAGTAACAACTGCGATTCTGGTGCTTTTAGTTGCCCCGGCCGGTTCACACGCTCTGGCTAGGGCAGCTCATAGATCAAAAGCTGCGAAAGTGGAACCCAAGCTTGTCGATCACTTAGAAGAGGATGGGGTGGGGAGATAGGTGCTAGAAGTTTTAGTGGTTGAGATCTTGCTGGCCCTTATGACGACCCTTGCGCTTATTTCTACTTACCTCGCCATCGTTCAGAAAGACCTAGTTAAAGCGGTGGTTTATTCAGCCGTGGAGAGCGCTTCATTCTCCATAGTTTTCTTTTTGTTGATGGCTCCGGATCTTGCCCTCTGCTATATACCCATAGGGGTCGGGATATATCCGGCCATCGTGCTCATGCTCATTAAAAAGACAGAGAGGTTCGAGAATGAAGGCTAAGAAAATCGCACCTCTCTTGGTTATTTTTTCGTCTTTGGTCGCGATCTCATATGCAACGGCATCTCAGGCGTTAGGCGCTTGGCCACAAACAGACTTGAGAAATATTGCCTCGTTCTACCTTAAGAGCGCTACAAATCCGCAGCAAAAAGACCAATGGGCTGCTAGCCCCGAGGTGGTAACTGCTGTCGTTTGGGACTACAGGGGCCTTGATACTCTTTTTGAAACCTCAGTCTTTTTCTTCGCGATAATCTCCTGTTTGGTGATTTTGAGGGGTATTTCGTCAGGTGAACCTAGGCTAGAAAAAGACTCAGAACAGGGGCTAAGTCCTATAGTGAAAGTCACAACCAAAATAATTGGGTTAATGATAGTGAGCGTCTCAGCTTCCATTGCTCTTCACGGCCAGCTAACCCCGGGCGGAGGCTTTCAGGCAGGGGCAGCTCTCGCGGTGCTTCCAATTTTGTTCATTATGGCAATGTCCAGATTTGCCCTTACTGAGAGGGGCGTAAACGAAAATTCTATGAGGTTTCTCCGCAGTCTTGGGCTTTTTGGCATCGGGATAACAGTTTTGTTGCCGCTAGCCTCTGTACCTCTGATCAACGGTTTGGCATACATAATGCAAAATCAAATTAAGTATGGCTCCCAGTTCAGCTTTCCCTCGATAATTCTTGATAGAATGATGGGTGGGTCATTGTTAATCTTTAACATTCTTGAGTACCTTGCAGTTGCGGCTGGATTTACACTTGCATTTTTGCTTCTTTCGGCTCCAGAGGAAAGCGTCAAAAAGATTTTGGAGGAGGAGAGATACGCCACTCATTGAGACCTTCTTGGTGGCATACATATTTTTTTCGGTTATATTAACTCTCATGATCTCGATCTACGGAATAATGTACAAGCCCCATGTAACCAAAAAAATAATTTCCCTAACTATCTTCGGAGACGTGGCGAACATCTTGGCTCTTTTGGTTGGGTTTAGATATATTTATCCCATTGCCCCGCCCGTGCTTTGGACCTCTTCCCCAACAGCCACCGATATTTCTAAATTTTTAAGCGTTGCCGTGGATCCTCTCCCCCAGGCACTTATTCTAACTGCTATAGTTATCAACATGGCCATAAGTCTATTCATAGTTTTTGTCGCCCTACAGGTTTACAGGGTGTACGGCACTTTGGATTCAAAAAAGATGGCGGAGAAAAGGAGGGGTCAGGGTGAACCTTAGGAAAGCGATTCTCCCAACGGCAATGGCTTTTTTCGTTTACATCATTTTTTCAGGCTCGTTGTCAATTTATGACCTTGTTACTGGCGTCATCGTCGCGTTTGTTGCGGGCCTCTTATTCTCCGAGCTTTTAATTTCAGACACATCTAAATCTCTGAATATATTGAGATTGGGTTATCTCCTGATTTACTCTATCTACTATTTGTTTGTGGCAGAGGTAAAATCACATTTAAACGTTGCAAAAATAATTTTAGATCCAAAATTACCGATAAACCCGGCCATAGTTAGGGTCCCATACGCTGTTTCCACGGATTACTCAATTGTCGGGGTTGCTAATTCAATAACAAACACGCCAGGCACAGTTGTGGTTGATCTAAGCAAAGAGAAAAGGCTATTCTACGTTCACTGGATCAACGCGAAATATACAGACCCAGAAAAGTGTCGGGAAGAGATTTCGAAGACATTTGAAAAATTTTTGGGGAAAGTGTTCGATTGAGGTGAAAATTTGTTATCGCCAGAGATATTTGTTGGGTTGACGACAACCCTCCCCATAGTCTTTTGTTTTGCGCTGCCGCTTGTAAGCCTGTTTATAAAGAAAAGAAGATTTCTGGATTTTTACGTCCTTGCGGTTTCCTCTATAGTAATGGCTTTAACATTTGTAAACTTTTTTAACGAGTTCTTCGTGATGGGCGAACCTATAGTCTACAAGTTTGGTGGGTGGCCACCGCCCGTGGGAATAATTTATGAGGTAGATAAACTTGGTTCCTTGCTCGGCGCGTTGGTCGGAGGGGTGATGTTCCTAATCTCCTGTTACAGTATCCTTTACATGGAACCCAATGGGGTGGAATGGTATTACACTTTGTTGCTTGGTCTTGAGGTCGGATTTCTAGGTATAGTCTACACTGGTGACGCTTTCAACTTATTCGTGATGATAGAGGTTATGAGCATATCTCTTTACGGTTTAGTGGCTTTTTACAGGACAAAAGGGGAGGCCGTAGATGCGGCGCTCAAGTATTCGATTTTGGGGGCCACCAGCACCACGTTTTACTTTATAGGGCTGGTATTCCTTTACGGATCTTACGGGACCCTTAACATGGCCGATCTGGCGTCCAAAGCGTCGGGTCTAAGTTTCCCGATTTCTGGTGCACCTTTCGGAAACATAATAACAGCCACAGGGGTCGCGATAGCTTTCGCATTTTGGTCCTTTACATTTAAAGCAGCTTTATTCCCCAACCACTTTTGGCTCCCGGATGCGCACTCTGCCGCCCCAACTCCAATAAGCGCCGCTCTCTCTGGGCTTACGGTAACGATGGGGGCTTATGCTGTTATCAGATTCTTATACACGATATTCGGGAGGGCGAATATTTTTTTGCCAATTATTCAATTGATCAACCCCATCCTTCTTTCGCTCGGCTCAATTTCTGCGGTATTAGGCGCGTTGTTAATGGTCAAGCAGGCCGATGTCAAAAGGATAATTGCTTATAGCACGGTGGTTCACATAGGTTTTATTTTTATGGGGATCGGTTTAGGGACCGAGGCAGGGCTCGCGGCGGCTATTTTCCACATGATAAATCATTCAATAGCAAAAGTATTGCTATTCTTGTCAGCCGGGATATTCACAAAGGTCACAGGGTCAAGGTTTATAGACGATTTGGATGGTGTAGGCAGGTATGCCCCGATTTCGCTGACGGCTTTTGCGATCGGGTTTTTAGCCATAGAGGGACTGCCGCCGCTTAGCGGTTTTATGAGCAAGCTAATGCTTTATACGGCCTTCTTGGAGGCAGGTCTAGCTCCCTTAGTTTTAGTTATAATCGTATCTACAACGATAACCATAATGGGGTGGATGAGAGTACTTTTCTGTGTTTGGTTAAGGAGACCAAACAGAACTTTCGAGACGGCTAATGAGTTGCATGTGGGCATTATACTTGTTATACTAGCTTCATTATGTGTTCTACTTGGTTTGATAGCACCTATGATAAACGAGCTTATTTTGATCCCAACGGTAAACTCGTTACGAGACGGAAGTGGCTATGTGGATGCGGCATTGAAGGCGGCTCAAGCATTAGGTGGTTGAAATGGATATGATTTCGTCCACGATTTTTTTGGCGATCGGCGTTTCCGCGGTCATGCTAGTGGCGGGGTTAATCATCATGCTTATTTTCTCCCACAAGGCCAGGACAGAGGAGGCGGGTCAGGTCGGAGATAAAATTGAGACATACCTGTGCGGTGAAAAGCAACCTCAGGATCAACCACCGATAGCAGGTGAGACCCTTTTCTGGCCAGCAATCAATCAATCGCTAAAGGGCGCGTACAAGATTTTGGTGAATAGATTTCGCACTTATTCGGTGAACGAGTGGACTTTCTACATGGCCATTTGGCTCGCATTCATGCTGGCTTTACTTATCTTGGTTAAGGTGATTTAACATGGATCTACTTTTTTCGAGCTTACGGTTTATGGTTGCAATCTTGGTATTTCCGGGTCTTCTTTTCACTTTCGTTGGAGCACTGCTAAATCAATGGTACATGAGAAAACTCTACGCCAGAATGCAAAATAGGATAGGTCCTGCTTATGGCGGACCCTTTGGGGTTCTACAGCCATTTTACGACTTTTTCAAGATGTTGAACAAAGAGAGCATAACCCCAAGATATGGCAGATCGCGTCTGTTCGTGTTCTCCATAGGAATCGGGATTGGGAGCTTTGTTGCCCTTCTTATGTTCATGCCCTTTTCACCCTTTAAGTTTTATGGCCCTTATGATGTGATAGTTTTCGTCTACTTGGGTCTTTGGTCCACATTAGCCCTAGCTTTGGCCGGATTGGCCGTCCCAAGTCCTTTTTCTACAGTAGGCGTTTCGCGATTGCTTTCACTTTTATTCGTTTATGAGCCAACTTGGGTTTTCTCTTTATTGACTCCAGTCTTGCTTACATCCAAGGGGGGATCTGGCTTACCATTTTCAATCTTAGGGAGCGTGGAAAGGTTGCCTACCTTATTCTCGAATCCGACTTACTCGATTCTAATAATTCTTTCTTTTGTGGCAGGAGTGTTAAGCCTCCAGTGCAAATTTGGGTTGCAGCCATTCAATTTTTTTGACGCTGAAACAGAGATAGTGGCCGGCGTATTTACTGAGTTCAGTGGAGCAAAATTGGCTTTGGCTTCCTTGTTTCACGACTGCGAGATGTTTGCTTACTCTATTCTGATAGTTTTTCTTTTTCTGGCCGGGGCGGCACCTTTTTCATATGGAACCTTCTTTGGTGCCATCACTATTTTTGTGAAATTTCTGGCGGTTGTTGCCGTATTTTCAATCTTAAGGGCATCTTTGGCCAGGTATAGAGTGGATAAGACAATCAACTTCTTTTTCAAGTATCCTCTGCTTTTGTCATTCGCAGTTTTCCTAGCCGCATTGCTCGTTAGCTAATAAGTTTATGTGTTTAGAAATGGGATTTATCAAATGAAAAATAAGTTAATGTAAACGTTTAAAAAGTCGTTAACTTATGAAATTTAGAGTGGTATAGTGGATTACAGAGAGCTTAGAGTGTTAATTTTCCCAGAACTTCTCTCCACATCTTCTGGTGATTTTGGTTTCGGGCGAAAGCATGGGGCTAACTAATTTATTCCGAAAAAAATCACCATGGCTGATTCACTATAACGCCGGGAGTTGCAACGGATGTGACATAGAGCTAATTGCAGCCACAACACCTCGTTACGATGCTGAGCGGTTTGGAGTTCAGTTGAAGGGTTCACCGAGGCATGCCGACATTCTCGTGGTTACAGGCCCAATAACCAGGCAGAGCAAGGACAGGCTTATAAGAATTTACGAGCAAATGCCTGAGCCAAAGCTTGTGGTAGGACTTGGCTCCTGTACCATGAGCAACGGGATTTTCGATGGTTGCTACAATGTGGTTGGCCCGCTGGACAAATATATGCCAGTTGATGTTTATGTCCCGGGGTGTCCGCCTAGGCCAGAGGCGATAATTTACGGGATTTTGAAGGCGCTTGAGAAGGTGGGGCAATGAATATTGAAGGAGTTGGTAACTTGCTCAGAGATTTCTTAGATGAATTTAATGTCACAGGAGTTCGCAGAACTAGTGCGTTGATAAAAAAGGAGAACCTCAGGAGCGCCCTCTTAGCCCTTAAGAGGAGCAATGTAGACCATTTATCAGCCATAACCGGGGTTGACTTAGGCGATGAGATCTTGATAATTTATCACATCGACTGTGGCGGCGGTGAGCTCCTTAACCTAAAGGTCAAATTGCCAAAAGGAAATCTTAAGTTACCTACAATCACAGACATTTTTCCAGGGGCCATCCTTTATGAAAGGGATCTAATGGAGATGTTAGGAGTTGAGGTTGAAGGGCACCCCGATCCGAGGCATTTGTTTTTGCCAGACGATTGGCCCCCGGACGTTTACCCCATGCGCAAGGAATTTTTAGAGGAGAAAAAGTGAGGGTTTGTTTATGAGTTTTACTCTTTATGTAGGTCCGCAACACCCTTCGCTAAAAGAGCCTGAGCATTTTAAGTTTGAGGTCGAGGGTGAGGAGGTTGTTAAGGCAGATATTCGCTTGGGTTATGTTCATCGAGGCATCGAGCGCGCCATGCAGGATCGTTCTTATCCTCAGAATGTATATTTGGCTGAGCACATATGCGGAATTTGTAATATAGTGCACTCCGCCACTTATTGTCAGACGATCGAGAGGCTGGCAGGCATCGATCCCCCAGACAGGGCGCGATACATAAGAACGATAATCCTTGAGCTTGAGAGGATCCACAGTCACCTGCTCTGGCTAGGGGTAGCTGCGCATGAAATGGGTTTCGACACCCTTTTTATGCTGTCATGGAGGGATAGAGAAAAGATAATGGACATCAGGGAAATGATTTCTGGAAGCAGAATACACTCAGCTATGAACACAATAGGCGGGGTTAGGAGGGATTTAAGGCAAGCCCACAGCCTCAAGATCACTGAGGTTCTTGATGAGATAGAAAAAGCGGCGGAACGATATCTGGAGATATTCGCCTCTGATCGTGCCATCATTGCGAGATGTGAGGGGGTGGGGATTCTTTCAAAAAAATCGGCTGTCGATTTATGCGCGGTTGGCCCTACGGCTAGGGCTTCAGGTGTCAAAGTTGACATAAGGAAGGAAGATCCATATGCGGCTTACGAGGAAACCCCGTTCGAAATAGTTGTTGAGAACGGGGGGGATGTGCTGGCTAGGACTTTGATCAGGATAAGGGAAATTTTTGAGTCAATTGAAATAATACGCAGGGCTTTGGACATGCTTCCCAAAGGGCCCATAAGAGAGAGGTTCGTGCCCCAGGTTGCAAAGGCCGAAGCAGTTTGCCGGTCTGAAGCTCCTCGCGGCGAACTATTGTATTTCGCAATGTCCAATGGAACTGAGAGGCCGGAGCGCGTGCGAATAAGAACCCCAACTTACGCAAACGTTCTTTCTTGGCAGGAGATGTTTAAAGGATGCACCATAGCCGAGATTCCCGTGGTCATGTGGAGCATAGATCCATGCTTTGGTTGTGAGGACCGGGTTACAATAGTCGACCTTGACAAAGGAAAAACATATTCTCTTTCAAGACAGGAGATGAGAAAATGGAGTGCCTCAACGAGCTGAGTTTTTGGGTAGCTTTTTTGGCACGTTTTTCCTTTGGCCAAATGGAAAAAATTCTTCTTGCTAAAATTTTCGTGGTGTGATAATGGCCAGCGCAATTTTTGATGTTATTAAAAACCTGTTTCGCAAGCCTGCGACGGTCAAGTACCCTTACGTGAGGGTTGAGCCGCCAGATGGCTTCAGGGGCAGGCCTATCATAGACAAGGACAAATGCATAAAGTGCTGGCTCTGCATTTCGGTTTGCCCAAACAAGGCGATAAGCGTTGACAGGGAGACTGAAAAGCCGAGGATATGGCTTGGGAGGTGCATATTCTGCGGTGAGTGCGCCTCCTCATGCCCGACCAGAGCTATAACTATGAGCAAGCAGTTCGAGCTGGCCACGTTTGATAAGGAAAAGGCAGTTTCGAGATAGTCGCTAACAATTTAGGTTTGCGGATCCATTCACGCGCCTTTTTGATGAGAGAAACATTTTTAAATCGGGGACTTGTTTCATCCCATAAAGGAACATATAGTTAGGCGGTGAAAAAATTTGGAGCCACTCATCCACTTTGCGATTCCATTCTTTTTGATGGTAATTTTTGGCGTGGGCAAAAAGAGGGCGGCCTTCGCCTCAATTTTCGCAATGCTTCCTGACCTCGACTATTTCTTCGGGGTTCACCGTTCAGCCACGCATAGTTTGGTGGTCTTGGCAGCGGTGAGCCTGCTGTCCTTGGTTTTAGCGCTCAAGAAAGCCAGGGACAAATTTGGCCTCGCTGCGATTTGCTCAATTGCCCTACTTAGCCATCCATTCCTAGATCTTTTCAATGACTTCACGCCGATCCTCTGGCCCCTCTTCGGCGGGTCTGTTTTCCTAAAAATAGAAGCCTTGATGCTTCAAGGCCCTAGCTCGCTCAGCCTCAACTTAAATGCGGGTTTGCTAACTTCGCCTTTCCCATTCTCAAACGCTATCGGGGGCGAGTCTATCCTGAGCGGCGAGGGGCTAATCATTGCGATGGTTTTGATGGCCGGGGCATTGCTTAAGGACAGGGTTCCAAAGGGTGAGGAGAAAAAGTTCAAGACATCTGAGGGACTTTGGGAGGAGTTCGCTGGCGACCTAAAGGGCTGATAATTTTAAGGGCGGTGACGATTTTTGCAGGGCCTAAGAATGATGCGTTAGACTTGCTAAACTTTGTGCCCCAAATGTTTTTCGTTAGCCACCAACAATTTTTAGGCTTTATTGAAATCCCATGAAAACTTCTTTACATCCCCTTATGATTGAGTTCTTGGAAAATATCTGGTGCCTTAAGCTGAACCATGGTCCCAAACGAAAAATAGGTTTTACTTTTTGTTTAGCTAGGCATAATTTAGAAAACTTAAGGTATGCGGCTTATCAACAATTTTACGGCTTCCAAAAGCCCCTCTAAGCCTTGCCCCGTCTCCGCTGATAGGAAAATCGCTTCCCCGCACCTTTCTGCAACCTCTTTAGTCCGCCCCTCGTCGAGTAAATCGACCTTGTTGACGACTGTGAGCACCTCGACCTCAGAAAAAGTCCTCTTTATGTCATCCAGCAGGTTTAGTTGTTCTTCAAAACCGTAGCCACACGTCCCAGATGGGTCAAGGACGAAAATTATGATGTTGGCCAGGTGGCGAAGGGCGGTTATGGTCTGGCGCTCAATAGGATTTCGTTTCTCCAGAGGGCGATCCAGCAACCCCGGCGTGTCTATTACTTGGTACCTTTTGTGCCCTCTCTCAAAATACCCGAGATTGAGCCCCTGTGTGGTGAATGGATATGGGGCTATCTTTGGCTCAGATCCCGTTAGCCTTTTTAGGAGCATGGTTTTGCCCACGTTTGGATAACCAGCTATCACTAAGGTAGGCATGCCGATGAATACAGATGGTACTTTGGAAAGCTTTCCCGCCGCCTCGCGAAGCAACTTTAGGTTGTTTCCCGTCCTTTTTACCGCTGACGAAAGCCTGCCGTAAGCGCTCTTCCTTATGGACGATGCCTCATCAGCAGATTTCACATCTCTTAGCATTCGGATGTGCTCGCGCTCTATCTTTTCTACAACGGCGGCAGTTTTGTCTATCGCACCTAGCGACTTTTTAATTTCGTCGACGCTGATCAATGCGCCAATGAGTTCCCTGTAGAAAGGATGCATGTTCGTGAACGAGGGCATCCTGGCCACAATCTTTTTCAGCTTTCTCCTTATGGCTTGGCTTGCAACCCTAATTCGTCTAGTCTCTCTTTCTCTTGCCACGTATGCCGGCCTTCCCTTTATCTGCACGCTCTTCGCAGCCTCATATGCCAGGCGAAATGAGATCTCAAGTATTTCATCTGGACTCGGGATCTTTGGTAACCTACCAATTTCGAGCTTCTCCATCAAGCGCGGCACCGTCCACACTTCAAAGACTATTTTTAGGGATTGGGTTAAATAATCATAAAAAAAGGAAAGGGGCCGCGTTGGGGGGATGATCGTTCCCAACTAGGCATATCATCTTGGCTTTTCTTATAAGTAAGCCAGGGCAAAATTTAGCGCCTTCCGCGACCTCTAAACCCGCCATATCTTGGCCTGAACCTTCTGCGCTCCTGCTCGTAACCTGCCGAGCTGAAGTCGACCTCCGTGTTTACCTCCGGCACCGCTTCGTCAGATTTTGCCATTTTTCCGTATTTGCCAACGTTTAGGCGCATGTGTCCCTGCACAAGGGAAATGTACCCATTCTCTATGTAAAGTACATCGCCCTCCTGAACAGACCCTATCTGGTCCTGCCAAAGTGAAAGGACTATTGTGCCTGTCTCATCTCCGACCCTTGCCTCTGCTACTCTTTTAGGTTCTCCGCCAAATCTGTTCGGGATCTCCTTTGGCGCCCCGATGCCGGTGACCTTCACCAGCACGTTCACATTCTTGGACTGCGGGGTCAGATCTTTCAATTTCACCCTCTCCGCCGGGGCGCTCTCCATATTTTCTTCCATTACATCCCTCTTTTTTGGATGTAGAATGGTGCTTTCTGGTATATAAACAAACCCTTCGAAATCGTGTAGAAACAAATAATCTTTAACCTCAAGTCCTTCGTTGCTTTTCAGGGATTCGGCGAGGAGGTTGGCTACATAAACGCTCGGCCCTATTCCCCCTCCGCTCATATGGTTAACCGTTAAGCCAGCATCCCTATCGCCGCCACGTTCCCGTAAACAAGGTCTACAGGCTTATTGCTCGGGATCAAAGCTCCCTCGCGGTCTATGACCTCCTCATTTTCAAGGCCCAAAAACTTCTTGGACTTCACAAGCCTCTCGCGCGGGCTCTCCCTCGAGTTGGAGAACCCCACCACCCCAATGTTCGTTGTTTGCCCTCTCGCGAACACCCAGTATGACTCATCAGGTTCGAAAAGGTAGGTTTTCCATGAGGCGTCCTCGAGCTCGTGTTCAATTATCTCCTGATATCCCAAGAAGAAAACCTTTCCACGATTAGACAGAAAGTGGCCCCTCAGCACAGCCTTGACGACGGATGCATCCACGTAAACCTCTGCCTTTTTCTCCCGTTCGCCTCAACGTGGAGGAGATTGTCGCCCCTGAACTTCGGCCTAGCCTCAGCGCGGATGAGCTCACAGCCCTCATCAAGCGTCCTTTCAAGCGCCCCCCCTCACGAACTTGTGCCTGTCTATCATTATTCCCTCTCGCTCGCCGCTCAGCTCCTTAGAAAATTTTTTCTCCTTCAGGTTGAACTCTATCCTTCTTATCCTTTGAAGGACGGCGTTTAGTCGCTCGGGCTTGGGCTCAATTCCGCCATTAAACCACCAAGCGTGTGCCGCGTCCCCGCAAGGCTTTTTCAGCTTTCTCTATCACGCACGTTTTAAGGCTGGGGCCCAGATTGTAAGCGAGAGTTGAGTCAGCTATCCCGGCGGCGACGATGCAGACCTCGTACATTTTTCCCTTTAATCAATTCCCTTAAAAAAACAAAAACTTTTGGGGTTGGGACCGAAGGGCTTTGGCGGTCAGAAATCCCGCGCCCATCCAAGAGTGTATCTCAGTCACCTTGCCGTCTCGTCAACATCTTGCACAAAACGTTAGCTTCGTACATAATGCGAACAACATTAACCAAACAACATTGAGCTGAGAGATTTGTTAACGTAACGTTACTTTCGTTGCCCTATCACTTTTTACATAACAATTCCAAAAGGCTTGAAAACTGGCAAGGCCTGGAATGGGCAAGATCGCAAGTTTCACCGATATTAAGTTTTCTAGGAGGGAATGCCTGGCCCCTTGTTTAACGAATCCAGATCTGCCATGTCCTCCTCCGACAGCTCCCAGCCAAAAACCTCCAGATTCTCCTTCAGGTGCTCAGCCGAGCTAGCTTTAGGAATGACCACAGCCCCCTTCTGGATCGCCCACCTCAAACAGATTTGCGCCGGGGTTCTTCCAAGTTTTCTTGCGATCCGCCTGACCTTCTCATCTTGGAGTACTCTCCCCCTCCCCAAAGGGGAGTAGGCGGTCACCACAATTCCCCGACGCTTGCAGAACTCATGCACCTCCTTGGGGTAAAGATAGGGGTGAAACTCAATCTGGTTGACCACCACCAGCCTTTCTTCAACCACCAGCGCCTCCTCCAAATGCCCGACATCGAAATTGCTCACCCCAACGCTCCTCACCTTCCCCTCCTCCTTAAGTTTGCGCATAGCTTTGAGGGTTTCCTTGAGGGGGACCTCATCGTTGGGCCAGTGGATTAGATAAAGGTCTATGTAATCTGTGCCCAATTCCTCCAGAGTGCGATCGCATGCCTCGAGGACTTCCTCGTACCACAGGTGATTGGTCCATACCTTGGATGTGAGGGAGAGTTCAGATCTGGGGAATCCCTTTATCGCCCTCCCTATTTCCCGCTGGTTCCCATAGATCTCTGCCGTGTCTATATGCACGTATCCGAGCTCCAGCGCTCTCCTGACGACCCTCACGCAAATCTCGCCTGTGAGTTGCCAGGTCCCCAGTCCCAAGGCCGGGATACTGTTTCCATCCTTGAGAGCAAACCTTTCCATCTGATCTAATTGTGAAAACTGCAAACAAATAAATTTCTTAAAGATAATTTCCTCAGCGCTTTGCTTAGTCCTCGACCTGAAACATCGCTTACCATTTGCCAGATTTCTCGTGCTTGACCGTGACCCCATTGGCTTTTCCTTTAATTTTTCCGTGGGGCTTGATCGGGATTTCACCGACCTTCGAGAGGAGAAGCTTTTTCCCGCTTGGCCTGAACCCGAATTGGGTGTGGGGTTCCCCGCTCGCAGCGCTAAATCCTTTATAATATGTGACTTACATTTATGGAAGATATCCCTTGATGGGGGATTGTTAAATGAAAGTTTCGGACAGGTCTGCAGGAGCGTGCGGGATCTTGGCCCCAGTTGTGGCTTTTGCCGCCATAGCCTCATCTATTCTCATGCATCCGTGGTTCAGGTGGGCGGATAATGCCCTGAGCGATCTCGGGGCGCTTAAAACACCCTACAATTTCGTCTTCAACTCAGGGCTGATCGCAGCAGGTCTGCTTTTTTTGATTTTTCTATCCGGCTTCCAGCGCCAGATAAATCGCTGGCTTGGCCGAGTCGGGGTCATATTCTGGTATGCGTCTGCGATTTCTCTTGTCATGATAGGCGTTTTCCCCAGCGGGACCTCCCCTCACCAGACGGTTTCCGAGGCATTTTATGGGTTGGGCCTCTTAGCGTTCATAACGCTTGGCATCGACCAGCTTAGAGAAAGGGAGGGGAGGGTCTGGGGTGCATTAATTATGTCCGTGATGGTGGTTGCTTTGGTTTCAGTTTCCCTTCTTACGACAATACCTTACAAGCTGGGTGCAGCCATCCCTGAATTAATAGGGGCCGTGGCATTTTCAGAGTTTTCAATAATTTTCGGGGCTAAACTTTTAAAACTATTTTAGCTCAAGCGAGAGAAGCCCCATTCCGAAGGCAGGGGGTGACCTCATTGGCGCCCTCGTTGAACTGCGTTATCGCCGCTAGCACGTGTTCATCACCGGCTTGGCCCCGATAAAAACAACGTTTTCAGCAGTTTTTGCTTCAGCCATTTTTTGCTTTACCTCTTATAGTAGATAGTGGCATAGATAACAATGTGCGAACCTTCCAAGCAACGCCCTTTTGTCCAAGAGGCAAAAGTGAGATGGCCGTTCAGAGAATTGGCGTGATGAAAGGGAGATTCGACAACTAGAGTTGGGGAAAGATGGACGTAAAAACCAAGATGCAAAATATCGTGCTCTCGATCACATTTAAGGGGGCCGAGTTTAACCTCAGGAAGCTGGCAAAATTGCTCGATGGAGCTGTATACGATCGCTTCCCAGGTCTGGTCTATAAATCTGTAAACCCTCCCGTGTCTTTTCTCATATTCGCATCTGGAAAGATGATCTGCGCTGGGGCTAGGAACATGGGAGATGCAAACAGGGCAGTAGAGGCGCTGACGGAGAAGCTAAGGTCGGCGCACATAAATGTGGGGGGAGCGCCGAAAATTGAGGTTCAGAATATGGTCGCGTCCATCGACTTCGGCAAAAGGTTTGACCTCGAGCGCATAGCCTGGAATTTCGACAACACCGAATATGAGCCTGAGGTTTTTCCCGGGCTAGTGTTCAGGGTAGAAGATCCCAAGGCCGTGGTTTTAATATTTGTTTCTGGCAAGGGAATTTGCGCGGGGGTAAAGAGCATGCGCGATGTGAAGAGGGCGGCTCGAAAAACGGGAAAAATCCTTCAGGGATACATATCAAAATAATATCACCCATTTCGGTTTTTCAGGGGGGAGCGCAAAATTTGATCAGGAGTTGGGTAAGATCCATGTGAATCTAAAATGAACTAGTCCCTCCAGAATTTCAAGAATTTCTTGGCGCGTACTATTCTGGACCTACCTAAAATCCTTTAGATGCAAGAAGTGCTTGTCACCGAAAGATTTAGCCGGCCTTCCCTTCAGTTGCACTTCAGCTCTGTTGCTATCCGGACCTTCGCGAATTATCCCTTAGCCCACGTTTAGGTGTGATGGTGCGGGAGGAGGGATTTGAACCCTCAACATTCAGATGCCTGCCGGAGACTTCAGTTTTGTCCCTCGTGAGTACTCAACGAAGTCTGACACTTTTGGGTCGGGATTACCCCCGAACTCCCATTTCAATCCAGCAGCCTTTAGCTGCCAGATGGTTGAGTTACTCCCGCACCATTATAAATTTTTTACGATTTAATTTAAAAAACTACTGTAGGCGATGAAGTATTTCTATTAAACGCCAACTTTAATTGGGTGTATGGATGGTATAAGTCTACATTTCTCGCTATCGGTAAAGGCACCATCCTTCAGCCGGTACTCCATCCATGCAGGCATGAGGAAGTAACTGAAAGATCTTTTTTTACCTTGTAGGATCCAGCTTTAATTAGTAACTTGTTTCACAAAATTTTCCAAACCAATGGCACGTATATGGGTCCCAAGTCCGTCTACTGGAGTAAGGAGGTGATTTAAATAGCTATCAAACTCGGTCTTTGGCGTTGATGGTATTGGAATCACTTTTTACCCATATCCTACGTCGGTTAATCCTTAATTTTGCGACTGTTCAAGAGATTTTTTGGGAGAGAGGGCGCCGAAAGTAATTTATAAATCTTATAAATGGCATCAATCATCTCTTGATAGGATGGAAAAAATTAGAGTTGGTTGTTGTGGGTGGCCATGTGCCCGTGATGTATATTTTAAGCATTTTAAAACGGTTGAATTGCAATCTACTTTTTATAAACTCCCGAAATTAGAGACCGCGATAAGATGGCGGGAGCAGGCCACAAATAACTTCTGCTTCAGTTTGAAGGCGTGGCAGGCAATAACTCATCTCCCAACGAGCCCGACCTGGCGCCGGGCTGGACTAAAACCGACAAAGGAGCATCTCAACAAATACGGCTGGCTGAGGCCAACGAAGGAGAACTTCGAGGCATGGCGTCTAACAAAGAACATCTGCGACGCCCTCGAAGCCAAAGTCTGCGTAATCCAATGCCCGCCGAACTTCAAGTGCACGGCAGAAAACATAGCAAACATGCGCGAGTTTCTAAGTAAAATTGACCGTGGCAAGCTTGCGCTCGCTTGGGAACCTCGAGGAGACTGGAACGAGCATCCAGACGAGATCGCGGAGCTGTGCGAAGAGCTCGAGCTTACACATGTTGTTGATCTGATGCGTCGCGAGCCGGTCTCTGAGCAACCCATCGCTTATATCAGGCTGCACGGCCTCAACCCAAAGGAGTACGATTACCGCTATAACTACTCCGAGGGCGAGCTAAGGTTGCTCGCAAAAAAAGCTAGAAGCTTAGCTGAGGTTCACGATGAAGTCTACATCATGTTTAACAACACCGAAATGTACGCAAACGCACTTCATTTGATGAAAATTTTAAAGGTTAAAGGGGGTTCTAGGTAATTTCGAAGCCAACCGCAGCATATTTTTACCATGGCCGTATTTTTTAATTGGTGGGAAGATTTTCAGATCGAAGGAAACGGCTTTTTGGCTGGGGATGGAGAGGGAGAGAAAAATCTCCGAACTCTGCAAGGGCCACTTCAACAAGGTTGTGGAAACCGTTTCGGAGATGAGAAAAAATATCCACGCCGTATGCGGCACAGATCGCAAAAAAGCTGCGGAATCCTTTAAGAAAGTTTTTGAGAAGGAGAGGGAGGCGGATGAGATTAAAAGAAAAATAGTTGAGGAACTCTCAAAGGGATTGATCCATCCCATCAATAGGGAGGAGGTGATCAGGCTCGTCTTAACCGCGGACGACATCGCAACCAATGCGAAGGCAGCCGTAAGGAGACTCAAGCTGATTTCTAGAGCAAAAATCTCGTCAGAGTTAAAAACAGGGTTGAAGGAGATATCAGACTTTCTGCTCCAGATTTCTGAGTTGACAAGAAGCGCATATTTCGCCCTCCTGCATAACCCACATGGGGCCATTGAGCTTGCAAATGAAGTCGAGAGAATCGAGGAAAAAATAGATGATTTTAGAATAGACGAAATACTGCCGAATATGGTCTCTTGGTCGGATAAGTCCTCTCCGGGGGATGCGATGATGATAAAGGACGCCATAGACAACATGGAAAAAATTGCAGACCGCTGCGAGGATGTGGTGGATGTCATCAGGGGCATAATCCTGAGTCAGATCTGATTTTGCAAAAGCGAGCAATGAGCAAATTTCACAATTCGCATCACTTTTTTTTAGAGGCGGGCCCGCCGGGATTTGAACCCGGATCGCCAGCTTTCCGCCAATGACCGCAGGCTGGTGTCCTTACTGGGCAAGCGCTATCCAGGTTAGACTACGGGCCCAATTTCCACTAAAAATTGTCTTTCAAACTTAAAAATGACAAGCGTTCTCCAATGCACGCTCCGATGGCGGGCAAAACTTTTGATGCGCCTTCGCACCCCCCGATAGAGTTAAATAATTAAAATAGAATTGTTTTAGATCACGATGATGAAATTCTGTACTTCATGCAACCGCCCAATTGCTCAGGGAGATAAGGCCGTGCACTTCCCATGCCCCAGCTGCGGTGCGGTCGAGATCTGGAGATGCGAGAGGTGCCGCCGGCTTAGCAACAATTACCGATGCTCAAATTGCGGCTTCACAGGCCCTTAGGTGTTCTGAATGGCAGACGTTGCCGTTACCATAATGCTCATGCCCGAAAGCGCGGACGTCGACATGGACGCGATGGAATCTGAGGTCAGGTCTAGGGTGAAAGTTCATTCCATCCAGCGTGAGCCCATAGCTTTCGGCCTTCAGGCCCTCAAGATAATTGCCGTTGTTCCAGACGCCGAGGGAGGGACAGACGCCCTTGAGGAGGCCCTCGCAAAGGTCAGGGGCGTTGGAAACGTTCAAGTAGTTGGCCTCACACGTCTTTTGTAAGGTAGAGTCCATTGCGGCGCGGTGGGCCAGTAATTTTGGGAAAATTCACCATCGGTTGGTGTGCGAGCTGTAACCTGCCATTGTTGGCCGGCTCATGCGAGAGGTGCGGCGGGAGTAGCCAAGAGGTGCAGATTACCCCTCCAGGGGACGTAAGGCCAGCCTTCGAAGGGGACCTAGACTTGCTCTCCGAGACCGTGGACAGGCAGTTCGGAGAAGGTGTTGGGAAGAAAATTTTTCCAAATGACAAGCTAGTCCTTCTCAACTCCACCCCCGCCATTGACAGAGCGGACGAGGTGATAATGGACGGATGCGTGCTCGGCCTGCTCAGATACGACCCCAAGGAGCTCAAATTTGAGTTTTCACCCAGATGCGAGGGGGCGAGAAGGATATTTGGGGCCGGGGGAGGGAAGTGGGTTAAAATCGATGAGGGCGCTGTGAAGCCTGTGCTTGATGGGTCAAATGTGCTCGCCCCAGGCGTCATTGCCGCAGATCCGAAAATAGAGGCAGACGAGGAAGTTTACATCTTGAGCCCAGATGATCTCGTGCTTGCAGTCGGCAGGTCGAGGATGGGAGCAAGCTCCATGATGGATGGTAGAAAAGGGATGGCCGTGAAAATAAGGCAGGTTGAGCCCCCGAGAAAACCTTCAATCCTCAAAGGTGGACAAACTTGGGAGGATGCGGTCGAGGCAAATCGAAAATTCCTTAAAAAAAGCGAGGAAAAGGCTAAGCATTTCATACGGTCAGTCGTCGAAAAGATACCAAGGCAGCTTGCCGTGGCATACAGCGGGGGGAAGGATAGCCTTGCCACCCTTCTTCTGGTTAGGGAGGCCGGCGAAGACCCCACGATAATTTTCGTGGACACGGGTCTCGAGTTCCCCGAAACCGTTGAAAATGTGAGGCGCGTAGCGAGGTCATTCGGTCTAAAATTGATTGTGGAGGCAGCCGGAGATGCGTTCTGGCAGGCATTTGAATTTTTTGGCCCGCCCGGAAGGGACTACCGCTGGTGCTGTAAGACCTGCAAGCTCGGCCCTACCGCCAAGCTAATACGTGAAAAATTTCCCGGAGGGTGCATCGTCTTCTTAGGCCAGCGCAAGTACGAGTCTGATAGGAGATACAGGCAACCGAGGATATGGGGGAATCCTTGGGTCCCGGGCCAGATTGGTGCAAGCCCGATTAAAGATTGGAAGGCGCTCCACGTTTGGCTGTACATTTTCTACAAGGGTGCCGAATTCAACCCGCTCTATAAAAGCGGGTTCAGCAGGATTGGGTGCTGGATGTGCCCGGCCTCTGAAATTTGGGAGTTCAAGCTTGTGGAAAAAAAGCACCCGGAGCTATGGCAAAGGTGGGATGAGGTTTTGAAAGCATACGCAAGCGAGTCTGGTTATCCGGACGAATGGCTGAGCCACGCTTTCTGGAGATGGCAAGCCCTTCCGGAGGGGCAGCTTAGGCTTGCCCAGGAGCTCGGCTTAAAATTCGAGCCAAAGCCTCGCGCGCCATGCGGAAAAATAAAGTACAGGATTTTGCCCGGGTTTAGCCCATGCAAGGATGGGCAGATTTCTGTTGAGGGGAGCTTCGATCGCACCCCAGATCTGGAGAGGGCTGCTAATCTATTGACGACGCTCGGTGAAGTTAGAAGCTCTGAAAAATTGGGAGTAATAAAAGTTAAAATTCATGGGGCTGAAGCGAGCGTTTTCCGGACCGGGAAGTTTAGGGTGATCGCGCGCGATGAGAGGCGGGCAGTGGAAAGCGCAAACCTGATCGTTAAGGGGATCATAAGGGCAGATGGATGCGTAGGGTGCGGCGTGTGCGCCAGCAGGTGCCCGCGCGGGGCGATTTTCATCTCAGGTGGGCATGCCGTAATAACTCAGGCGTGCACCAAATGCCTCGAATGCTACGAATATTGTCCCGTCCTTTATTTTGAATAGTAAGTCATCAGTAAAACCTAAAAGAGATAAGCGCGAACCTCTCAACAAACTTATGATGAGAAAGGCGAATTAAGATGCCGTCAATGGCGGCCGAGAAGGCGACTTTAACCTCAATATACGTCACGACCATAGTTGGGGCGATTGAGCTCCCCATAGGAATTCTTTTCGGAAGCCTTGCGTTCATCGCAGCGGGCGTCGATGCTCTTTCCGACACCGTGACGAGCATAGGCGTTTTGCTCGGTCTGCGCATTTCGAAGAGGCCCGCAGATGAAAACCATCCTTACGGGCACGGGCAGGTTGAGACAGTGGTTTCGTTGGTCCTAGCGATAATGTTAGTCGCAGCGGGCCTTCGAATTGCTTACGAGGCAATACAAAAGCTTTTCGTCAGCTCTTCTGCAAGCGCCCCCCTTGAGCTTTTCCTTATTTCAGGGTTTTCGGCATTAATCCTTTTCGCCCTCGGCAAGTACAAAATTTCAGTTGGAAGGAAGAGCAGGGCAATCTCACTTGTCGCCGACGGCTACGAGACGATATCCAACTCCCTCTCAAACGTCGCGGTGTTGGTAGGACTGATCTTCGTCTGCTCAGGTTTTGCCTTGGCGGATCCTCTGGTCGGATTGGGCATATCCGCCCTTATCGTTTTCTGGGGCGCGAGGATATCCAAAGAATCTCTTTCAATTTTAATGGAAACCGCGCCGGAAAGGGAGGTAATGGATAAGATAGAGGAGGTGTGCACAAAAGTCCCGGGTGTGGCGGACTTCCACAAGTGCCGGGCGAGAAAGATAGGCTCAAACATTTTCGCTGATCTTCACGTGCTGGTCGATGAGGACATAAACATAAAGAGGGCCCATGAAATCGCGACTGAGGTTGAGCGCAGGCTGAAGGCAGAAATAGAGGATCTGGAGTCTGTGGTGGTCCACGTCGAGCCTAAGAAGGTGAAATGAATGGGGAAAGGAGTAGGGGAGGTAAGGGCAGAGATTCCATTTTTGCGGACGGGCATAATTTACCTTGACAATGCCGCAACCACTCCCACCCCTCAGCCCGTGATCGATGCAATGCTCGAATATTTTAACGAATTCAGCGCTAACGTCGGGCGAGGTGTTCACAGATCTGCGAGGCGTGCAACGGATGCCTTCGAGGCGGCAAGGGAAAAAATTGCGAGGGTTATCGGGGCAAAACCTGAGGAGGTAGCATACACAAAGAACACGACAGAGGCAATAAACATTGTCGCCCACGGCTTAGAGTTTCGCAGGGGGGACAAGGTGATAACCACGATTCTTGAGCATCACAGCAACCTCATCCCCTGGCAGAGGCTCGAAGAGATGGTCGGGATTGAGCTTGAGTTAATCAGGGCTTCAAGGGATTGCCTGATAGATCCGCACGAGGTTGAAGAAGCTATAGACGAGAGGACCAAGTTAATAACCATGCACCACGTCTCAAACGCCATAGGGAGCATACAGCAGGTTGAAGAGGTAGGAAAAATTGCGGCTGAGCATGAGGTGCCGTTTCTCATAGATGGGGCCCAGTCAGTCGGGCACATGCCTGTTGATGTAAAAAAGCTGCACTGCGACTTCTTGGCAGCTCCCGGGCATAAAGGATTGCTCGGGCCACAGGGGACGGGCTTCCTTTTCGCGCGCGAGGATAGGATTGAAGAACTTAAGCCACTTTTGGTCGGCGGAGGGATCGTGGAGAGCGTGGAGGAGCATAAAAGCAAGCTCGTGCGGCCACCTCAAATCTTCGACGCAGGCACTCCAAACATCCCGGGGATTATAGGCCTTGGCCGAGCCTGCGATTATGTAATGGAGATAGGCATAGAGAGGATTGCGGAGCGCGAGAGAAAGCTGACCGAGCTAATGTTAAAAATAGCAGGCGTTGAGAACGTCGAGGTTTATGGCCCTGCCGGAGTGGATAGACGGGGAGGCGTGGTCAGCTTCAACGTTAAAGGTTTGAACCATCACGAGTTAGCCTCAATGCTTGATGAGCTCGCTGGGATAGCCGTGCGTTCCGGGCAGCACTGCGCTCAACCCACCATGCGCCACTTGGGCGTGGAGGGAACAGTAAGGGCATCTGTGCACTACTTCAACCTGGAAAGCGAGATCGAGAGGTTCGTCGAGGTCTTAAAGCAGATAGCAAGTGAATTTGGCGGCTGAGTCAAATCGTCAAAACTTTCTGCGCGGCCAGTAAATTTTTAGAAATGAAGCGCAGCGCATGCTTCAGAGAAAAATTTCTGATGGACAATTCAATCGCTATCGGCTTATAAAACTCTATTAGTGAACTTTTTAAAGAGGGCGACAAATTTAGAATTGTGGTCAAATGGAGAAGAAGGTTGTTGGGAAGGTGACTCACTACTTCACGAAGATCAGCGTTGCGGTGGTTGAACTCTCGGGAGAGCTCAAAGTCGGGGATCGGATTTCAATAGAGGGCCCTACCACAAATTTCGAGCAGACCGTGAACTCAATGCAGATCGAGCATAAAGACGTGAAAGTTGCCACTGCGGGGCAGGCTGTCGGGCTGAAGGTCGATCAGAGGGTTCGCGAGGGGGACATAGTCTATAAGATAGCTTGAACCCTGCCCGGATAACGCGTTCTGATGGCTCTAGATAGAGGTCAAAAAATTCAGTATATCTCTTCCTCTGTCCCCCAGAGCTGCTCCTGCAAGATTGTGTAAGCTGCGGAGGGAGGGATTATTCCCCTCTCAGTTATTATTAGATCAATATATTCAGGGGGGGTGACGTCAAAAACGGGGTTCCTTATCTTCAGGTTAGGAAATCTCTTCGGGTTCACGACCTCACTCGGGTCTCGCTCCTCTATCTCCACAAGCCTGCCCACTAGCGTACCTGGGTGAAACTTATAGCTCTCAGCGGCCACGAAAAACAGGACCCTTGCCTCGTGAGCTGCGAGGGCAATCTGAGAGGTCCCAATTTTGTTTATCACGGCCCCGTTTGCGGCGATGCTGTCCGCCCCCACGATCACCTTGTCTATGTCCCTTATGATGTGCCTTACCGCGGAGTCAACTATCAGGGTCGTGGGGATGCCCTCCCTCAAAAGCTCCCTAGCGCTTATCAGGCCCTGCCTAGCCGGGCGGGACTCCGTTACATAAACTTCTATTCGCTTCCCCTCCCTGAAGGCGGTTTTGATAACTGAGAGGGCGCATGAGCTGTTGCAGTGGGTCAAGATCACATCGCCATCGGAGATCCTCCTTGAGCCTATCTCGCCAATCCGCTTAACAGCCTGTTTTGAGTTTCTGATGAATTCATCTGCCCTCGAAATCACAATTTTTTTCAGCGCTTTGACGTCCTTGCCTTCTCCAAGTTTTGCCTTGGAGGTGACGAACCTTATGGCGTTGGATAGCGAGACAGCTGTGGGCCTTGTCTCGAGCAGCAATTTGGAGACGCTTCTGAGCTCCTCCAGGAATTCTTCCCCGGTCTCAGCCCTGCTCTTCATTGCGAATATTTTCAGGGCCCTGGCCGTGGCCCTGCCTATGTTTCCCGCGCCCCTTATCCTCATCGTCTTTATTGCTTGGGCTATTTTTTCTATCTCAGCGTATTCCATTCCTTTACCCCAATCAAATTCAGCCTTTTCTTAGCTCTTCAGCTATCAATGGTGCTAGGGAGATCTTGCTTATGCTTGAGGGAATCGAGTCGGTGGAGACGACCTCTTTGGCCCCGGCCCCGGCGATCCTCTCAAGGGCACCTGGGGCCAAGACCGGATGGGTGCACCCGACGTATATGTTCGCAGCGCCTTTTTTCCTTAGTATTTCAACAGCATTCACAATTGTCTTGCCGGTGCTTATTATGTCATCGACTATTATTATATCCCTTCCGCTGACGTCAAAGTCCTCATGTATTTCAGACCTAATTTCACCGGTTATCCTGTCCCTAAACTTGTCCAGCCAGCTGTGTTCGCAGCCCAAAATCCCCGCGACGATTTCAGCCCTTCTCGGCGCCTCCTGGTCCGGGGCCAAGACGAAAGGCTTCTTTAAATTGAGCCTTGAAAAATATTCACCTATTAGAGGCATAGCGGTTAGGCTTGTTGCCCTTATCTTAAATTTCCCGAGTAACTCAGGGTTATGAATGTCAAAGGTGACAAATCCATCCAGGCCGGCTTTCTCAAGAAGGTCTATTACGACTTCAGCGCTCACGACCTCCCCGGGGCGATATCTCTCATCCTGCCTCGCGTACGCAAAGTAAGGCAACACGGCGACAACTTTTTTTGCCCCAAGCCCTTTCGCCGTCTCGATCATGAAAAGAAGCTTGATCAGGTTCGTGTCCTGAGGGGGACCGGTCGTTTGAACTATCACAACGTCCTCGTCTTTAAACTCTCCCGTAAATCTCAGATAATTCTCGCCATCGGGGAAGTTTTTGTATTCAAGCGCAACTATTTTTTCCCTCAGCTCCCAGGCTACTTTCCTTCCCAGCTCCTCCGAGGAAGGCCCCGGAACGATTATCATTATCCCACCCACTTTTGTTTGTCGAAACTTGCTTAAAACAGTAGCCCCGCGATTGAGCTTCGTGAGGAGGTGCAGAATATTAGGTTGGCTTTGATGAAGCCCTTCCCCACGCCCTTCGCAGCTCGTTTAGAAAGATTCTTGCATCAGTCTTTTTTGTCGGGTCCTCTTCCGCCGCGATGGTCAGTTTAAATTTTTCCATAAAATTTTCAACGTTCTGGCTCTCGCCAGCCGTCTTCTCTATCAGGGGTTTTATATCTTGCGGGTATGCGAGATATGCCATCACGGAAGAAAAAGTTTCCCAAATTAACTTGGTCTCCACCTCTTTCATTTACGGCACCTAAAGGTTCAGGATAGTCTCCTTAAAAGTCTCCATAGTCAAGGTGGTCTGCACGCTTCTGATAAATTCCGACCTGAGGTGAGTTTCAGCAAATTTGTTTATGCTCTCCAGGTCCTTCCCTCTCACCTTTATCAGCAGGCTGTGTGGTCCGGCCGTGCCGTGAAGCTCGCAGACGTTGTGGCATTGTGACAGGGAGCGGACGAATGTCTGCATAAATTGCGGGTCAACATCCACTTGTATGAAAGCGATCATCCCCTGACCAATTTTTGCTGGGTCAATAACCACAGAGTATTTTTTAATTACCCCCGACCTCTCCAGCTGCTTGATCCTTTTCCTAACGCCAGAGATGCTGAGTCCGACCCTTTTGGCCATCTCCCTCAAAGGGGTTCGTGAGCTATCGCTTAGCATCTTCAGAAGTTTGATATCAACACTATCCAAGAAGTCCCCTCCAGGTCCAGCAAATTTCAATAAAAATTCTTTGTATTTATTCTTTTTGTGTTCAATTATGCGCATTTGTAGTGCCATGAAATAGTGGGTTGACTTATCCAGCGCCGGCTTTTTGAAGCAGGTCATTCATCCTTGTGCGTCAGGAGGATCTTTCTATCTCGACTATTGCCTCCTCAATTATGTTAAGCCCTTTTTCCATCTGTTCCTTCGTTATGACGAGGGGCGGGTTGATTTTTACGAAGTTCCCCTGCCATCCAGTGTTGAACATAAGCAGACCTTTCTCAAAGCATTTCCTGCACACTTCCAAGGCCATTTGCTTAGCAGGCTTGTGCGACCTTTGATCCTCGACGAACTCAAGTCCTATCAGCAGACCCTTACCTTGGATATGCCCGATTTTCTCATGCTCCTCCTTCATCTCGTTAAGTCTCTTCATCGCAAACTCTCCGACCCTAGCCGCATTTTCCGGCAACTTCTCCTCGAGCATTATGTCTATGGTCACGCTTGCCGCGGCGAGCGGGATCGCGTTCGAGCCGAAGGTGCTGGTGAAAAGCCCTCCATAGTCCTTCACCAGGCTTTCTGTGATCTCCTTCTTTGCGATCGTCGAGCCTATGGGCAACCCGCTCGCCAGGCCCTTGCCCGTGGTTAGAATGTCAGGCTCAACGCCGTAATGCTCCATGGCGAACATTTTTCCCGTCCGGCCCATTCCCGCCTGGACTTCGTCGTCGATGAACAGCATGTCTTTCTGCTCGCACAGCTCCTTTAGCCTAGGCCAGTAGTCAGGCGGTGGGACCACGCAGCCACCTCCCAAAATTGGCTCAAGCACGATTGCCCCTACCCCGCCTGTGCTCTCAAAATTTATCACATAATCTAGAAATTCCAGGCATTGTACCCCGCAGTCCGGGTATTCTCTGTGCAGGAAGCAATGGTTGCAGTCCGGGTATGGGATATGATAAATGCCTGGGAGCTTGGTCAAACCCTCCCTGACTTTCACGCCGTATGTCGTAAGGCTTGAGGATGCTCGAGTTTTGCCGTGGAAAGACTCCCAGAGCGAAATTATCTCATGCTTTTTCTTGTATAGCTCAGCGATCCTAACGGCGTTTTCAATTGATTCCGTGCCACAGTTGCTGAAAATGACCGTCTTTTCAAATTTGCCAGGGGTTATTTTGCACAGCTTTTCAGAAACCTCCGCCTTTAAATCGGTTGGATATTCGTATGCGTGTATGAACCTTTCGGCCTGCCTCTTTATGGCCTCCACCACCCTGGGATGGCAGTGGCCGGTGTTGCATGCGGTTATAGATGAGGTGAAGTCGATGTAAAGGTTTCCGTCCACGTCCTTTATTACTGCGCCTCTTGCCTCGTCATAAACTATTTTCAGAAGTTTTCCTATTCCAACTGCTAGACCGCTCACAAATTTCTCATTCCTTTCTATTATGCGCCTCGCCCTGGGCCCTGGAGGCGTCGTCACTATTTTAGGAGCTTCCAGCCACCATTCCTCCATTTTTCTCACCAAAGGGTTTATCTCACTTACTTATCCCAGCCCAATAAAAGTTTTTTCATGTCCCAGCCTCCCGCTTTGAAAATTTTTCAATAGACTTAAGAACGGCAGGGATGTACACGAGCGCAGGTCCGCCGCCCATCGAAATCGCCACGGCGCACACGCTCAAGATCTCCTCCTTGGTCGCGCCAACGTTTAGGGCCCTTCTAACGTGCAATGCAATGCATGGCTCGCATCTCGCGAAGATCGCTATCCCCAAGGATATCAGCTCTTTATCCTTCGGTTTTAGAGCACCCTCCTTGTACATGGCCTTCATTATTTCGGTGTACGCCTTGGTGATCTCTGGCATGTCCTTTTTCATCTTTTCGTAGTACGAATCGAACTCCTTCAATATCTCCTCAGGATCGCCGCTCAATCTCGCACCTCCTCAAAAAGGATGGCGTGCTCGCTATTTGAATATTTCTCCTCGCAAAGTTTCTGTGCAAGCATTTTTTCCTCGTTCGAAAGTGAGCCCTCAATAAGCTTGACCCCCCACACTATCTCGAGCGCCCTTGCAATCGTATGCTTTACTTCGGGCATCGCGATGTTTCTCCCAAGCTGACTTTTTAAGGTGGTGACCCCCTCCACTTTGCTTCTCACGTATTTGCATTGGGCGAAGTTTGTTGTAGGCTTTAAAACCTTGAACATGATGCCGATGTTGGCGCTCACTAGCAAGGTGCAGTGATGAAATGCCGCACCCCAATCCAATGCGCCAGCCATCCCAGAAATTTTTTTATCGTCGATGTAAATGCTGTTTGATTTCATGCTCGCCTCCAGCCCAAAACTCTTGAGTCCCTCCACTAGCGCCCCCCCGAGGATTGAGTAAAGCGTTGGTACGGATTTCCTGAAAAGGGTATGATCGCAGGGAAGCGCGACCGCACAGTTTAAATTCCCATCATCTTGGTAAACCGCCCCCCCGCCAGTAAATCTCCTTAGGACGGCAACTCCGTATTTCCTGCACTCCTGCAGGTCCACCTCATAATCTGCACTCTGAAATCTCCCTATCACGACCGCGTTTTTATTCACCCAAAATCTGACTGTGGGGGGAGAGATGCGCCCCCCGACCGCCCTCGCGATCGCCTCCTCTATGGCCAAGTTCATTCGCGGATCTTTGTGGGCAATGTCAATGAGTCTCCATCTCTCCATCTAACCCTCTTGAGCAATCTCAACGGGGTTCTCAAGTTTATCTTTAAGCGTTTGCAAGAACTTTGCGGCAATTGCCCCGTCAATTATCCTGTGATCAAAAGATAGGCTGAGCGATATTGTGCTCCTTATCTCAAATCTATCGTTGACGACCACCGGCTTCTTTGATATTTTTCCTATACCCAAAATTGCGCACTCCGGCGGATTTATAATGGGTATGAAAATGTCAACACCATACATTCCCAGATTTGAGATCGTGAAGGTTCCGCCCGCCAGCTCCTTTCCAGATAGTTCTCCCTTTCTAGCCTTTTCTGCGAGCCTTTCCACCTCCAACGCGATTTCCGCGAGAGTTTTCCTGTCCGCGTTTCTTAGGACAGGGACGAGCAGACCATCCTCGACGGCCGTGGCGACGCCTACGTTGATATCATCGAAAATTCTGATTTCATCTCCCGCCAACATCGAGTTCAACATCGGATGCTCCTTTAGCGCCAGAGCAACCGCTTTGACCAAGAAAGCAGTATATGTGAGGCGAGCGCCAACGGATCTCTGAACCTCAGGCAACAATTTCTCGCGGAGCTCCACTATTCTGGACATATCAGCCTCCATGGTCACCGTCGTGTGCAGAGCTTCATTGTATGACCGGGATAGCCTGTCCGCGATCTTCTTTCTTATCTCCTTGAGCTGTACAACTTTCGAGACCCTGGGGAGAGCCAGCTCTTCAATAATCTTTTCAACGTCCTCCCTTGAGATCCTCCCCTCCGGACCTGTCCCCTTGACCTGGGATAAATCTAAACCGTACATTTTGGCTAGGGTCTTTGCCGCGGGAGAGGCCTTGACCAACGGTTTTGGCTCCTCTTTAATGACGGGAGCGATCTCTTTAACCGCTGGGGCTTCTACCTCGATTTTTGGTTTTGAAATCTCAGGTGCCGCTTCATCGCCCTCAAGGACCATTCCCAAAGGCGCCCCGACCGCAACCTCTTGGCCCTCCTCAACGAGTATGTGAAGTCTGCCGGAGGCCGGCGAAGAAATCGTGCTAGTTATCTTTTCGCTCTCAACCTCGGCTACGGGTTCTCCTTCTTTTACCTCTTCGCCTTTATCCTTCAGCCATTTTTCAACTTTGCCCTTTATCATGGCCATTGTAAGCTTTGGCATCACTATTTCCTTCAAGCTCGCACCTCCAACATCTTGGGATTGTCAAATATATCTAGTTTGACATTGAAAATGAAATCGCGGCTTATTGTCTGAGGTTTAAAAAGAGGCGAGGCTTATTTTTCTCGCATTCTGAGTGATGGAGGCAAGTTCTTGTGGACATACTGAGTATAGCTCATTTAGCCGCAACTTGGCTCCGTCTACCAAGGATTTCGGAGGAGCATTTTAATCATTTCAATATGCACTTTCCCAGCTTTGTACATTCTGCAAGTGCGGGTGTCATATATCCCTGCTTCCCCGACCACAAAGCCCCTGCCCTCCTTGGCAAATGTGTGAAGGTCCGGCGGGTGCCCACCAATTTGATAGTAGGACTTGCCATAGTTTACTGGATAGTTTTCTATCACCATGCTTTTAACTATCGCTTCCAAATCTTCCCCCTCTACCGACTCTATCCAGTAGTGAACAATCCCTCCGTATCTTATTGCATCATCTGAGGTTATGCAAGGCACTTCATATACCCTGGGATGAATGGGCGGTATGGGGGTTGAGCCAAGGGCATGTTTTATTCTTGCGTAAGGAATACCGAAAAATTCAGTAAGCCGCCAAAATGTATCCTCTAAGCCGCTGACTGCTACAACCTGAACCGAGCCCGCTACACTCTCCGTGGGCGTGACGACGAGATATAAGTTCTTAGGAGAGACCTTGCATTTTTCTGCAAGATAATTTGCAACTTTTTCATCGGGGAGTTTTCTAGACTGTACTACAAGAACGGCTACGTCCGAGTTATCCTCATAATCTATCTTATCGAAAACCTTTTGGGGAGCCCTAGCTAAAACTCTCCCAGGCCCGGATATCCAAGCAGAGAACTCCGCTTTTGTGTCGAAAGGTTGTGGCACTATGCCATACCATACATAAGTGCAGAGACCTATCATGGATGGAAAGTCGGTATACACGACAGCAGTGGGGAGACTCGTATCTCCATATGTGACATTTGTGATTTGGACTTCCGCGAGGCCCCCCATTCTTAATTTTGAGGCATATTCTCCAGCCTTATATCCGCCCGGTGCATTTACCCCGCAGTCTAAAACGGTAGTCCCGTTTTTAAGTTCGTTCACTGCGATGTTTAATCTGTCACAGTCTCTTATCATTTCTTTTACGATCTCATACCCGAGTTTATTTACACTCAATTTTTTTGCCCAGCTGGGTTTCCAGATCAAGGAATTCACCTCTCTCGACTCTCCTATTCTTCTTACTTATTAAACTTGTGTTCTCATTTAGCGAACTTTTTTACCCCGTTATTTTAAAATTATCAGATAATCATGTTTAAACAGGGGCGGAGTTGCGTAATCACACCTTGGAACTTATTGCTGGTCTCTGAAATTCTAATTTCTTTGGGTAGCGGTATCATCTCTTTAGTCCTACCTTTATATGCTAAAGATTTGGGGGCAAATTACACTGAAATAGGGTTGTTGGGCTTGGTATTTTTTATTCCTCACGCTTTGTTGCTTGTACCGATTGGAACTTTTTCAGATCGTTACGGGAGAAAACGAATCTTGGTGATTAGCCTAATATTCACATCCATAGTATACGTGCTATTTTCCTTTGCGCGATCTGTTGCGCAACTTATGCTTGCGGGACTTATGGACGGATTTGCCGAGGTTCCAATTTGGATGTGTATACAGGCGATCGTAGCTGATATGCCGGAGGGAAAAAAGAGGGGAAGAGCAATGGGTTTTTACGCTGCTGCATGGAGCGCTGGCTTTACATTTGGGCCATTAGTTGGGGGGTATCTATATGGGGACTTAAACGGCGTCAACCCAGCCCCGTTTTTTGTCGGGGGAGGTGTTGTTTTACTTTCGGCTTTGTTAATAGCGCTTACAAACTTTCCAAAACCCATGTTACATACTACAATAAGTCACGGCTCATTTATTAGGGACTTAAAAAACATTAGGGGTTTTTTCCCTATTTGCATTCTTGGGGTTATTACGGCCGGAGTTGGATCGATTGTCTTTAAACTTTTTCCAGCATATGCGAGTAGCATAGGCCTTTCTTCGTTTGAGGTAGGGTCCATCGTGGGGCTATCTATGTTAATCCGCACTCTGCTATTTGTTCCGATGGGCAGTTTGGGGGATAAAATCGGATTTAATCGAATGGTGAATTACGGCTTGTTAGGTCTAGCCTTTATTTTTGCTTGCATGATGTTTGCAAGAGATTTCTTGCAGTTTGCTTTAGTCCTATCTGTAATGGCGGTTGCGGGCACCATGCTTTATCCCACTTTATTGGCAAAAGCCTCAAAAATAGGAGAAAAACAAGGTATTGGACGTATTTTGAGTATTTATAATTTCTTCACGATGGTTGGATGGGGGATAATGCCCAGTATAGGCGGCATCATTGCGGATTTATTTGATCCGACGGCACCGTTCCTTTTTTCGATGCTTATTACCCTAGCTGCAGTTATCATGAATAAAAGCAATTTGATTAAGGAAAAGATAAGAAAAATTAAATGAATTCATTTATCTACCCTTACAAAAAATTAACATTTTTTGGCCATTGGCTAGGCAAACAATACGACATTTAGATCTGGCATCAATTTATTCGGCTTTGTCTTGTCGGGCGATTTCAGCTGAGATATCCATCGCTCTCGTTAAGACTTCTTCCTCGTCAATCTTTTTAAGCTGTCCTTTTTCCAAGACTACCTCTCCATCGATAATGCTCGTTTCGACATCTGAGCCTTTAGCACAATAAATTAAATTGTTCACTAGATCGTGAACCGGCTCTATGTGTGGTTTGAATAAATCAACAATTATTATGTCTGCCTTCTTGCCCACCTCTATTGAACCTATCAAGTCTTCCATGCCAACTGCTTTTGCACCACCAATTGTAGCCATCTCCAACACTTGATAGGAAGAAATTACAGATGGATCAAGTTTTGACACCTTATGGACTAGAGCTGCAGCTCGCATTTCCTCAAACATATCCAGCAAATCGTTACTCGCAGCACCATCGGTGGCAAGTCCTACGGTAATTCCCTTCCTGAGCATCTCTGGAATTGGTGCAACACCGGAGCCGAGCTTCATATTGCTTTTCGGGCAATGGACTATTTTGACGTTTTTCTTTTTGGCCAAATTGATTTCCCTTCTAGAAAGCCAGACACAATGGACTGCAATGAAATTTCCCACATCCAAAAGCCCTAAATTGTCCACATACTCCAACGGCCCGCTTTTAAAATTTTTTTCTGAGAACTCCACTTCGTATTTCGTCTCCGCTATATGCATATGGATGCCGGAGTTAAACTTTGTTGACCATTTAGCCACTTTTTCCAAAAGCTCTTCAGAACAACAAAAAGGTGCAGAGGGACCGAGCATGCACCTGATCCTGCTTTCTTTTTTATTCCACCTTTCAAAAATTTTGTTGATGAGAATTTCCACCTCTTTCTCGGGTTTTATGAGGTCTCCCGGAACCCATTTGTCCGCAAGCGTGGGGGCATAAATACATCTTATCCCCGCATCTTCGGCAGCTTTTGGGATTTTCAAATCGATTCTGTCATTATTTAGGACGCATGTAGAACCGGATTTTATCAACTCGATATTTCCTAACAGATTAGAAAAGTAAGCCACATCTGGATGTTGAGCCCTGCAAAACGGATATAGAACTTTATCACACCAATCCACCAGCGGGAGATCGTCTGGCATACCCTTTAAGAAATTTTGGTACAGATGCACGTGGGTGTTTATAAGCCCAGGTAAAACCGCTTTACCTCTTGCGTCTAAAACCTTGTCGGCGCGATAGTCCCTGCAGCCCTCATTTTCACCCACATCGATTATTTTATCTTTTTCAATCGCCACGAATCCATCTCTAATTATTTTCTTTTCCTTGTTCATTGTTACGATATCACCGCCTTTTATTAGAATGTCAACCAATTTGCTCCCCAGTAAAGATTTAAAGAACTAGAATTAAAAACAATTGACAAAGAAGGAGAAAGGTGATATATTTTGGATTATAAAGGGGTAGAAGTTGAAGATACCTACTGCGAATGTACTGACCTCATAATCTCTAGAGTGTTGCTCACAGCTATTTCTGAAAGAGTGGCTCTTCAAGAAGCAATTTTTTTGAGCGGCTTTAGCGTTATAACTGCGGCTCCAATCCAAGCATGCATAGATCGTCTGGTCCACCCATCCGAAACTCCGGATGGTAGGCCCGGAGTTTTGATTCAATTGAACATACCCTCTTCCCGTAATCATGAAAATTTTGAGAAAGCGGTATCGGATCGTCTCTTTATAGCCCCTCACTTACCAACTTGCTCTCTATTCAACGCAACGCCGAGAGATCAGGAGAAATTTAGGATTCCGGTAGGAGATAGAATACGTAGATGGGGGGACGGCTTTGAGGTTGAGGACGAGATAAATGGAAGGAAGGTGTACAGAATTCCAGTCATGACCGGGGAGATGATAGTAGAAAAATTTTTGGGTGCGTGCGAAGGGACAGATGGCGTTCTGGAGGTCATAACAGAAAATCAAAGTTCTTCCATAATAGCGATGGAAAATGCGGCAAATAGGGTGTTAAATGAGGTTGACGGCGCTGCAATTTTTTGTTTCCCGTTGGGAGGTGTGGTGGGTGCTAAAGTTGGCGGGATCAATTACAAAAATGAAAGGGTGACTATACCCCATATTTATTGCCCGACGATCAGGGAGAAGGTCCCAGAAAGTAAGATCTGCGAGGGAGCCAAATCGGCTTTTGAATTCCCAATTGTCGGCCTGAATGAAAATGTAGTCAAAAATGCGATGAGGTTAGCGATAGAAGCTATCGCCGGCACGCCTGGGGTCAAAAAAATAACAGCACCGTCTTTTGGAGGTCAGTGGGGCAAGCGTAAGATCTATTTAAAGGACGTGCTCCGGGCCTAAGAATGTCCTTGATTGAAAAAATAGTTGATGACGTAGTTAAGGTTCAAGAAACCATTTTAAGCACAATTAAGCGATATAGGCAAATTTCATTTGATGTAAGCCATTGGGATGATCTGCGTGAGGTGAAGAGCCGAATTCGGACACATCCTCGGCAATCGAAAGAAGTACTTGATCTCTATAGGGAGTCGGCGGTTTCTCATTGCGACATCATAAAAAGTTTAACTAGCACAATTGAACCGATCGATGAACCTTATATGGAAAACCTTCAAACTCCGGCCGTAATCGAGCTTCTGTATGAGTTGGACCCCGGGTTCAGGAGATCTTCAGATTTGCTCGTTAAGGCAATTGAAAATTCTCAAGACATTATAGCAGAGGAGGCGATGAAGAGGCGGGCCGGGGCATACGGTCCGACATGGATTGTAGATTATGTTGCAACCCCCGGGTCATTGCTAAATCTATTTGCTAAAATCCTAAGAGGCATAAAAATAGATCGGCTGCACAAATGGACATTTTACACATGCGTTTCAGCGGCCAGGATTACCTCCTACTGTATGATGTTTGGCAGCAAGTTGGACGGATCTCTCAAAGCAGGGGGAGGATTTCAGAAGGCCATTGATGAGGAAGTGTCAATCCTAAAGAAAATGTGGATCGAACCTCTAAAGACTCAGGAGGAAATACTGAGCGAGATAGGTTTTAAATCATTTGATGCCGGGGTTTACATGAAAAAATTCAAAAAAGATATGGAGGATGTTGTCAGCTCGGCCGCTGAAAAGGATGTTCACTATGCAAATATCGCGCTTGTACCTACGTGGGGGGCGGGGGATTTTCATCACATAGGCCAATCAACTTACAATATCTGTAAGGATGACATGGCGATGGCAATTTTCGAGGCCGTTTCAAAGGTGCTTATAAGCACACTTAATAGGGGCATAAAAGACAAAAAGATTGAAGGGCATTTCATTCCCGTATCAGACATAACGGCCGCGGCTGCAGCGTATATCCTCAGAATGGATGGCTTCTCGTCAAATATGGTTTTGGATCTCATGCTTAAAAGATTCTATAATCTTTCTTCAAGACGCTCGAATCCTCTTGCTGAGGACTTAATACCGGAGTTTCTGGATTTTTTGGCTCGAGGGGAACGGATAGTTGAGAGAGCCCCTCTTGGCTGCGGCGGGAAAGTCGGGAAATTAGAAATTGATTTTTCCCCGATAATCGAAAACGAGGTCATCCAAAGTCCGGAAAAATACTCTTTCCCAGCAAATCCGCTGACAGCTAGGTTTTCCTCGTTGATGAAGTTCGCCGATGATCCGTTCCATCTTGAGAGCGATCCGTCGCTTGCCGTGCTTCTAACAAACCTTATCGCACTTAACCCAGATAAGCCAATTTTACCTCTATCCCGTTGCAAAGGGTGCTCTCTTTCGAGAGCTATTCCATCTAGATGCAAACATTGTTTAAGTGGGAGATCGATTTAATTTTGATGTACGGCCCCAAAGTAACTGTTCTTGGCGGCGTTGCCATGGATCTTATCTTACGAACAGAGAGATTTCCAAAGCCGGATGAAAATATTTTGGCGAAGGATATTATCGAGCTTCCGGGCGGGTCCGCGGCAAATGTTGCGGTGGGGTTGGCGAGACTTGGCGTGAAATCTGGGTTTATGGGAAAGGTCGGCGATGATCGCTACGGGCGCATGTTGTTGGAGGATTTTAAAATGGAGGGTGTGGACGTGAGAAATTTTTACATTAAGAAAAATGCAAGGACAGCTTTCACAATTATAGCAGTAAATGATAGAGGGGAGAGGATCATTTTTTCCGTAGGCGGTGCATCGCTTCTTGAAGATCCGCGCGAGATAAACGAGAGGTACTTAAAATCTTCGAAGTTCCTTTATATAGGTCTCTCTTTTCCAGAGGTGGCCTTGAAGGCCATTGAGTATGCTGAGGAGGCTGGCATCCCCAAGTTGCTCTGCCTTGAGGAAACATATTCTTTATGGGAGAAGAGCAGCATCTTGAAATTGGTGGCTAGAGCTGATTTTGTATCTGTGAACAAGAGGGAGGCGGCAGAGTTTACAAATTGCAAGAACGTTTATTCCTGCGGTAAAAAGCTTCTCAGTTATGGCCCAAAGGCGGTTATTGTAACCTTGGGCAAGAGAGGTTGTGTAGTTGGGAGAAGAGGAGGTTTTAAAAAGATACCAGCTTTCAAAACCCAAGTTGTTGACACGACTGGGGCTGGAGATGCATTTCATGCGGGATTAATTTTCGGATTGTTGAAAAATATGGATCTAGCAGATGCGGCGAAAATAGGAAATCTGGCTGCAGCGATTAAGATTCGGCATCTAGGGGCAAGAACCGGCATGCCTAAAAAAAGCGAACTCGAGCCATTCCTAAGCGAGCTGATTTGAGGCGTCGGTCATGAACATTAAAGAGAAATGTTTAGGGTGTCTTGCGGGAGTGGCGATTGGGGACGCCCTGGGAATGCCCGCGGAATTTCTTACCCCAAATCAAATAAGAAAAAGATTTGGTGTGATCAAAAAATTTTATCGTGCTCCGAAGGGGCATCCAAACTCATTTTTGAAAGCCGGGCAAGTGACAGACGATACGAGGGAAACCCTTGTTGTGGCAAATTGCTTGATAAAAAATGGAAGAATAACTGCAAAGTTAATGGCGGATGAATTTATAAGGTGGGCAAAAAATGAGGACGCTTTGAAATTGCCTTTCATAGGGCCGTCCACAAAAATTGGTATAAAGCGTTTGCTGAGCGGGGAGAATCCAAGAAGTTCCGGAAGGGACGGAACCACCAATGGGGCCTGCATGAGGGTCTCACCGGTGGGGATCGCTAATGCAGGGGAAATTGAGAAATGCATAAGTGAAACAGCACAGGCCTGCATGCCAACACACGGGACTAGCATAGCCATCTCTGGTGCCTCAGCGGTTTCCTGCGCAATTTCTGAGGCAATGAAAGAAGGAGCAACGGTTGAATCCGTTATAGAGGCTGCGATAATTGGCGCGAAGAAAGGGGGGAGGATGGGGATAGCTTCCCCTGCGCCGTCAGTTCATCGAAGAATCGAGATGGCTTTAAAGATAGTTGGGGAACACAAGAATCCCAAAGATGCGGCGCGAGAGCTTTATGAAATAGTGGGCACGGGACTGAGCCCAGCTGAGACTGTCCCTTCGGCTATCGGCATATTTGCTGCATGTGGAGGAAAGTTTAGAGAAGGGATTATAATCGCAGCCAATGCTGGTGGGGACACTGATACACTCGCATCTATAGTCGGAGCAATAACTGGAGCATTTACAGGCATAAGAAAGGTCCCGCAAAATTGGTTTGAAATTGTGGAGCGCGTAAATTCACTAAATTTGAAAAAATACTCTGAAAAACTTTTTGAAATATTAGCTGAAAGATCAAAATAATTTTTGTGAATTAATCAAATTTGGGGGGTCGATTGTCGAAATTTCTGGGGGTTGACATAGGGACAGGCGGATGTAAAATCCTGTTAATGGGCGAGAGCGGAGAGACGTTGGGAAAGAATTTCGAAGCTTTTGAGACAATTAACCCAGCTCATGGTTGGTGGGAACAAAGCGCCGAGGAATGGTGGCAAAAAACCGTCGTTGCGGTCAGGAAAATCGTCAAACAGACTCGTGTAAACCCAGAAGAAATAAAGGCCATCGGCCTGTCAGGACAATCACCAGTTATGGTTCCCGTTGATTGCTATGGAAGACCCTTGAGGAATGCAATTTTGTGGATGGACACGCGCTCATTCGCGCATGCAGAAAAGATTAGGCGATTGACTGGATTAAAAGTTGAAGCTTCAGATATCCTGCCGAAAATTCTTTGGGTTATGGAGAACGAGCCCAAAATCTTCGAAAATACACACAAGTTTCTCCAAGCGACGGATTTCATAACGTACAAACTGACAGGATCTTTCGTGACCGATTATATTTCGGCATCAGCATCCGTGAACCAAGAAATCACGGAATGGCCAAATGAGATTTTAAGGGAACTTGGAATATCCCCTGAAAAGTTCCCGGAAGTTATGACCCCTGGTTCTATAGCCGGAATCGTTCCAGAAAAAACAAGTAAAGAGCTATCGGTTGGTGCTGGGGCTTTGGTTTCTGTGGGCTCAATTGATGCTTATGTAGCAATGATAGGGTCTGGAGCGGTTAAAGATGGTATAGCGACCGACGTAACCGGAACTTCAACGTGCTTGATGGTTGCAACGGAAAGAAATGTGTTCGACGAGATGGGAAGGGTCTTCTCTCAAACTCACATTGTACACGGGCTAAGATCAGTCTCCGGCGTGATGTCCACCACTGGAGCAGCGCTAAGATGGTTTAAGGATAACTTCGCACATGCGGAAAAAACCGAATCGAAGAAGACAGGAAAAAGTGTTTACGAGATTTTGGACGACCGCGCGAGAACGGTTAGCGCTGGTTCGGAGGGGCTTATTTTTCTTCCTTACTTAGCTGGGGAAAGGAGCCCCATTTGGGATCCCTTCGCTAAGGGGGTATTTTTCGGAGTGAGGCTTAGCCATAGAAAAGAACATTTCTTTAGAGCAATACTTGAAGGCTGCGCGTTTGGATTGAGGCAAAACATTGAAGTAATTGAAAGCTTGGGTATCAGGCTTAAAGAGATAAGATTGGGAGGTGGGGGAGGAAAGAGCAGGCTCTGGGCTGAGATAAAGGCGAATGTGACTGGGAAAGAGATGATTTTGTTAAAAGAATTTGAGGTTTCCCCTTTTGGGGCAGCGATCCTGGCTTCCTTTGCGGCAGCGTCTCCGCATAAATCTCTTGCGGATTTTGCAAGCGGGATGGTAAGGCCAGTTGCAACCATTACTCCTGATAGAGAACTTTTTGAAAAGTATTCAAGCGCGTATGAGGTCTACAAGAAGATATACGAGAATACCAAATCCCTCATGAGCAAATCTTTTTAAAATTCCGTTAACGTTTCAGATTTTGAGATATCAGATAAAAGATTCACCGACTTTTAGGATTTAGTGTCCGAATTTTACGCAAAATGATGAGCAGGATAAACACAGATACAACTCCAATTGTAGCCGCGACGAGAATGTATCCTCCAGAAAAGCTTTCTGCAGGCGTGGATAAAATCGCGCTTGGTTTAACGATGGAGACCTCATCAAAAACATTACCGGCAGGATCTATGGCTTTAATGGTCATTGTGTTGTCAGTGACATGAAAAAGAAGAAAATTGTGAAGCGAAATAACTGAACAGGCAGTCCACCATTTTGGTTCCGTTGAGGCCTTTTGGCCAATTTCAACAACGCTTTCCTCCCCAAGATATTTTACTGTTGATCCAAAACTGCCAACCTCAAAATAAATCGTCCCTTCAGACGGCTCGACGGGAGCATTGTCTGACTTTGTATAGTTGATGGGGTAGGTTCGTTCATAATAGTGGACATGGCCGCTAACCACCACATCTACATGGTATTTGTCGAAGATCGGAACCCACAGCTTTCTGACCCCTAGGTTGCTTTTGTTACCATTATCTATAGAAACGAAAGGAGGGGAATGGAAAAGGGCTATCTTCCACTTTGCTCCAGAGGCTGCAAGGTCATTCTCAAGCCATTCTAGTTGTTCACCGAACAAATAGGCCTCACTGTTCAACACCGTAATGTGAAGAAAATTTTCCCCGAAGTCTAATGAATACCATTTTTCATCGTTGGGCAAAGAAAAAAGTTCAAAATAGTGCATGGCATCCTCCTTTTCTCTCAGGGGCACCGACATAAAGCGAAGTTCGTGATTTCCCATGGCCGGGACAATAGGTATCATCATGCCCTCTTCGTCAGTCAAATTATTCTCCATCGAGGAGAAGAAATCCTCCCACTCCCACTGAACTGCACCGTTTCGGACAATGTCCCCGCCATGTAGGAGAAAAGAAGGTTTAAAACTTGCCATTGTTCTAAAAATTAGATTCCGATTTTCTGGCCAATTTATTCGATCCCAATCGCGTTCAGGGTATTGGGAGTCACTGCTCGCGACGAATTTTATCTCTTTTAAATCTTCGGGTATTGTGGTAAAGTATTTCTCTTCACTGTAACCTCCGCTTTTGCCCCCGCATATGAAAAAGTAAGTTTTGCCGGGCTGTAGATCTGATAGCTCCACGTCATGGATAAATCCGGTAAATCCTTCAAACGTGTGCACCTTGCCTGTCGCTGAGTATCTGTAAAGTTTAGGGTTGCCCTCCCTAGGTTCAACATCATAGAGAACTTCAGTTCCAGCATCCTCCATAAGCGTCCACCACGTAATATTTATTGAATGTGAAGTGTCATTTTTTCCCCAAGTTAGATGTATCAGAGTCGGAAGGTCGCTTTGTTGGGATTGAACCACCGAATGGAGACCGCACCATAAGATGAGCAGGGTAAAAAGAAGCAGAAGGAATTTTCCTTTCATATAGCTTCGTAAATATTTTCTTATCATCCTTTAAAATTGTTGAGGTGTCGATTAAGGGGTTTAAAACTTGGTAACTAGTTGGCAAATGTACTATCCTTAAATAGTTAGACATTGCGAGATAGATCCCTGAAATACACCTCCGCTGGAGTTTGGTAACCAAGAGCTTGGTGGATCCTCTGGTAGTTATAGTACCTGAGAAACGCCTCGAGTGTCCTGTATCTCCATGCCTCTTCCTCATAGGTCCGGTGAAATCGTTCGACCTTGCCTATGGTCGTCGGTCTTCGTTTGCTAGCCACTATGTGCTGAACCCCCAGCTCCCAGAGCGCTTGGGTGAACTGGCTCTCTCCATGCTCTTTCCCCTCTTTCTCAGCACAATAGAATTGAGGTCCTTGATCGGTAAGCACCTGCTTTGGAAACCCGTACTTCCTTGTGCACTTCTTGAACAACTTCAGGGCAAACTCTGTCGTGGCATCATGCTCGATTCTTGCTCCCGTGACAAACCTTGAGTGGTCATCCATGAACGTGAGCATCCATTCATCGTTTTCCGCAAGCTTGAAATCTGCCTGCCAGAGGCTGTTTGAGTGCATTCTTTCGAACCTGCGTTTCCCCCAAGTCTTTCTGACGAAGTCAAGCGGCTGGTTCATCCCTTCCTCCACTAGAATGCGGTAAATCAGGTTGTGGCTTATCGGCTGAACTCCCTCAGGCCTGACCCTCCTGATGTAGCTCTCAATCCTGCATGGACCCCAGTTGTTCTTTTCTCTGAGCCTGATCACAAATTTTCTGGTGTGCTCGTCTATTTCCATGGCTATTCTCCTTGGTCTGTCTTTCATTTCTTCTATGCTGCAACCATTGTATTTGGTTATCCAGTAGTATGCTGTACTTCTTGGAATGCCTAAGTGAGCGGCTATCCTGTCACCACTCCACTCCTCTTCATGTTTTCTTATGCACCACTTCCTCATCTTTACCAAGTCTTTTCCTTCTCTCAGATACTCCCGCATTTCTCACCCTCCATTTGAGTATCACTCTAATGTGAATGTCTAACTACCAAAAGATAGTACACTTTTATTCCGCAGGAGCTTATGGTTTCCCCATGAACTCATAAATTTTTTTGTAATCCTCATAAATTTTATCATATTTTTGCCGCATCTCAGGCCTAGGCCTTACCTCATCCTTGATTGAAACCATGGCTTGAGTGGCATCAAAAAGATCCTTATACCTTCCGATCGCGACCTCCGCAAGCATCGCCGCGCCAAGTGCCCCAGTCTCGGGAGTTTTCATTACCTTTAGCGTCTTTCCAAGCACGTCCGCCTTTATTTGATTCCAGATCCTGCTCCTGGAGCCTCCCCCACTCACCCTTACCTCGTCGATCTTTAGTCCCCTTTCCTCAATCTTGGTCAGAGTGCCCCTCAAATGAAAAGCGACTCCCTCAAGCACGGACCTGGCGAGATGGTTCAAATTGTGATCCAGGGAAAGCCCAAAAAATGCCCCCCTCATGTGGGGTCTCATGAACTCTCCCTTCATTGTGGGGATAAATATGGGGATTGACTGCCCCTCCACTTTCTCAGCCATCAAATTTATGAGATCGTAGGCGTCAAGGCCCGACAAATTTTGCCTGCCCAACAAATTTTCCGCAAACCATCTGTGCGCTATGGCCAAGGGATCTGAGGTGTAAACCAGCCAAAGCCCATCGATTATGTGGGGGTGGGTCACCACGTCCAATTTTTTCGTAGTGGATGCGGCGACGATCTCTGTAGTGCCCGCCACGTCCATCGCAAGCCCATCTTTGGTCAGTCCTGAGCCAACCACATTACACATTCCATCCCATGGACCGACTACGACCGGCGTCCCGGGCTCCAAGCCAAGCGTTTCTTGGGCCTCCTTAGACACCGTAGCTACAGGTTTGTCATAGTAATGTGGAACCCCGAAGAATTTGTCGGGGATGCCAAGGCGGTCTTTAAACCTTTTCACTCTTTCGGGGGGGAGGGCGCACCCGTCATAACTTATCTCCCCCGTGAGCTTGTAGCATATGAACTCTCTAGCGTCGATGATCTTGTCAATTTTTTCATATGTTCTGGGCTCGTTCTCCCCCACCCATTTCAAGTTGCTAAACACCATCATCTCAGAATAGCTCATCTTCCCAAATTGCGATATCATCTCGGCCCTTATTCTCTCAGCCCTGGAATCCATAAAGGACAAGATAGAGGACCTGAGGGGTCTGCCCTTTTCGTCAAGGAAACCCAAACTGACGCTCTGACCTGTGATGCTTATCGCGGCGACGTTAGAAGGCGGAATGTTTGCCCTTAGCAGAGCTGAGCGTATGTTTTCCCTCGTCGCGTTCCACCAGTCCCAAGGATCCTCCTCAGCGAAACCGGGCCTTACCGAATAAAGTGGGTAGCCCCTGTAGGACTCGGAGATCGTATCGCCATTGCCGTCGAAAATCACTACTTTGCACCCTGTGGAGCCAAGATCTATGCTTAAGATGAGGTCACCGTTCATTTCAATCTTCTAAAACTTGAAATTAAAGGTTTAAATATCTTGAGTTTCATCATTCAAGAGATAATATGCCCCGTTCTTCGCTGGTAGGAGTGATATTGGCGGCGGCGATTATTGTGGCGTGTTACTTTTTAATGCCAGGACAAATTCTTGAGATCTACGAGTCAACTTACAGGACCATCCCGCTTGGGAATTTGCTCGCGACCATCCACGCCATATTCTTGAACAGCTCATCTAACGTTCCTTTGTTCACCTGGCTCATCGCTGGATTCATCGCAGGTCTAACGATGAGGAGCGGAAGCAAGGGGTTCACCGCGCCTTTTTACGCAAGCCTTTACATGCTCATAGTTTTTTATCCGGCATCGCTTGCATTTGAAATCGTCCCGCTGCCCCACACACTGCAGGGGGAGTTCATCCTAATCAGGGATTTCATTTACCCCTTCGTCGCGAACTGGATCATCGGGGGAATAGGCGGACTAATCGGGGGGCGCGCCTCAAGGCTCTTGCCCAAGAAGGCCCCCTCAGAAGTCGAGGAGAAGTCAATAGTTGAAAAGCTCCCCATAACATGCCCGAACTGCGGGATCTCAATCTACAGCAACAGCGCGTGGTGCGCGAACTGCGGCAAAAAACTTGAATGATCCTTACCCTCGAAAAACTAGCCTTTCAGGCGATCCCCCACCAGGGCAAAATGCGCAAGAACCGCTTCGAGCTGTATTCGCTCGTTTGCCCCCTCGCTCAGCCTAAAATCGAACTCCCCTACCCTGTCCACCAGCTTCACCTTCATGGGCTCAGGCAGCTTTAGGTTGAAAATTTCCCTGTGGATCTGCTCCAAAATGTCCTCGCCAGACAGCCCCTGATTTACGAGGAGATCGTTGAGCTTTCCCCTAGCCTCCTCAAATTTTCCGTTCAAAGCTAGCTCCAACATCTCCCTTACCTCCTCTGGCTTGGCAAGGGCGCTCACCTCAAAGACCGCCTTTTCGTCAACCCTCTTTCCGACTGCGGCGGCTGCCTGGAGGACGTTTATGGCCATCCTCATGTCCCCCCCGCTTACGTAGACGATCGCCTTTATGCCGTCTTCGGTGAGCACAAATTTTTCAGCCTTCGCTATTCTTTTCAGCATTTGAGCGATCTCCCTTTCTCCGAGCCTCCTATACCTGAAGACCGCGCAGCGGGACTGTATTGGCTCTATGATCCTGCTGCTGTAATTGCAAGCCAAGATAAATCTCGCGGTGTGGGTGTACATCTCCATGGTCCTTCTCAGGGCGTTCTGGGCTTCGGAGGTCAGGGCATCCGACTCGTCGAGGTAAACTATTTTATAAGGCACGTCCCCTATCGGGCGCGTCCTAGCGTAGTCCTTCACCTTTGTCCTTATGGTGTCTATCCCTCGCTCGTCGGAGGCGTTGAGCTCTAAAAAATTCTGCCTCCAACCCTCGCCGAAGAGCTCCCTTGCTGTGCAAAGGGCTACTGTGGTTTTGCCAGTGCCCGGTGGCCCGGCAAAAAGCATGTGGGGCAATGACTTTTTCTCAACGAAGCTCTTTATCCTGCTCACTATTTCCTCCTGCCCGACCACCTCGGATAACCTCTTGGGGCGGTATTTCTCCACCCAGATTTCTTCTGCCTCCTGCAAGCGTCCCACCCCTTATTTGACTTTCTCCTGAATGAGCTTCCTCGCAGGCTCCCCAAATGACTCGAGCAGGCTTTCGACGACCTTCCCCACTACATCGTTTTCGAATTCCCTTCTTGAGATTTTAACCGTGTAGACGTATTTCAGCCCTCCCTTTCCCCTGGTTATCTCTGAGCTGAGAAGTCCGCGTTTCGCCAAAGAGCTCATGGTCGCATTTACCGTGGTGCGGTTGATATTGCGCCTGGCCTTAAGACGGGTGTAAATAGTTCTCGCCGTCGCCCTTTTTTCCTTCCACATGAGCTCTAAAACTTCCGCCTCCAGCGGGCTCAACACCGTTTCCAGTCCCTTTTTGTACGGCCTATAAACGTTCCACTTGAACAAATCATCACCAGAAATCATTTGAAAAGATGGTTTTCAAGCGATAAAAACTTAGCTAAATGCGAAACGCGTTAGAAGTTAAGGTGATATTTTTACTCTAAGGCAAATTTATAATTCAAAAGGAAAAATAGAAAGGGGGTCAAGATGATCAAACCTGCCCCGAAATTTTACGACGCGAAAAAGTCAGAGATGGAGGTAAGGAAGTGGTGGCAAGAGGCGGACATTTACAATAAAGTCAAGGCATCCCGCGAGGGTGGCAAGATCTGGTTTTTCATGGATGGGCCGCCTTACGCGAGCGGCGCAATTCACCTGGGGACCGCGTGGAACAAGATAATAAAGGACGCGATACTTCGTTATAAGTCAATGCTTGGCCTGAACGTGACGCGCCAGCCAGGGTGGGATTGCCACGGTCTCCCCATTGAGGTCAAGGTGGAGGAGAAGCTCGGCATCGGGTCAAAGAAGGACATAGAGAAGGTCATAGGCGTGGAAAATTTCACAGAGGAGTGCAAACGCTGGGCGCTCGAGCACGTCAAAATAATGACTGAGCAGTTTGAGCGCCTCGGGGTATGGATGGACTGGGACAACCCCTACATAACATTTAGGAACGAGTATATTGAATCAGCTTGGTGGACCCTAAAAAAAGCTTTTGAGAGGGGCCTTTTTCATCAGGACCTTAGGGTCATTCACTGGTGCCCCAGGTGCGAAACAGCTCTTGCGGAGCATGAGGTGAGGGGTGAGTACAGGGAGGTGAGGGACCCATCCCTTTACGCCCGCTTCAAGCTTAGGGGAAAAAATAACGAGTATTTGCTCATATGGACCACAACCCCATGGACCATCCCCGCGGATGTAGCTGTGTGCGTTCACCCAGAGTACACATACGCTAGGGTCGCCGCTGGAGGGGAGGTCTACATCCTCGCCGAAGCCCTGACCTCAAAGGTCATGAAGGAGCTCGGGATAAGCGAGTACAAGATAGTGGAATTGATCAAAGGAAGAGACCTTGAGGGCGTCCAGTACGAGCACCCCCTGTTAAACGAGGTGCCAAAGCAGAGGGAGTTCACGCAACACCACAGGGTAATCCTGGGCGAGCACGTCACGCTGGAGGAGGGAACGGGGTGCGTCCACACCGCCCCGGGGCACGGTGAGGAGGACTTCATCGTCGGGCAGCGCTACGGCCTGCCCGTCTTCAGCCCGGTGGACGCAAGCGGGAGGTTCACGGAAGAGGCTGGGAAGTATGCGGGCATGTTCGTAAAGGATGCTGACGGGGTAATTCTAGAGGACCTCAAAAGGAACGGGGTCCTGATGAAGCACGGGGTGATCGTCCACTCATACCCACACTGCTGGCGTTGCCAGACCCCCCTCATATTCCGCGCCACGGAGCAATGGTTCATCAGCGTATCGCGCATAAAGCCCGAAATAATAGAGAAAAACTTGGCTGGGGTTAAGTGGATTCCCGATTGGGTTGCAACAAGATACGTCAATGGGGTGGAGTCCGTAGGTGACTGGTGCATCTCGCGCCAGAGGTACTGGGGGATTCCCCTGCCCATATGGAGGTGCGGAAGCTGCGGGGGGATTAAAATTGTTGAGAGTTCAGATGAGCTTTCTGCCCTGGCAATTACTCCCCTAGAAAAAGAAGATCTCCACAGACCATTTGTCGACAGGGTTAAGCTGCGATGCCAGACATGCGGGGGGGAGATGAGCCGCGTGCAGGACGTCATGGACGTTTGGTTTGACTCCGCCGTGGCCTCATGGGCAAGCCTCGGGTACCCTAAAAAGAGAGAACTTTTCGAAAAGATTTGGCCGAGCGACTTCATCACGGAGGGGGAGGACCAGGTGACCAAGTGGTTCTACGCGCAGCAGGTCGCTTCGGTGATAGCTTTCGGGGAGGTGCCCTACAGGCAGGTGCTCATGCATGGGTTCGCGCTCGATGAGCAGGGCAGGAAAATGTCCAAATCGCTGGGCAATGTAGTCGACCCCCAGGAGGTCTTGGACAAGTACGGGGCGGACGTTTTGAGGTTTTACATGCTGTCGGCCAATCCGCCATGGGAGGATCTGAGGTTCAGCTGGAAGGGCGTGGAGGTTGTGAACCGAACGGTTGGCGTGCTTTGGAACGTGTACGTGTTCGCGACCACATACATGTCCCTTGACGGCTTTGACCCTTTGAGGGTGGACATTCGCAAGGTCGATTTCTTGCCTGAGGATCGCTGGATAATCTCGCGCTCCAACAGCCTAATAAAGGAGGTCTCGAGGGCACTTGAAAGGTTTGAACTGCATTTGGCCACAAGGGCGATTTCATCTTTCGTGCTTGAGGACCTTAGCAGGCTTTACGTGCGGCTGCTCAGGGAGAGGGTATGGATAGAGAAGGAGGACCCTAAGAAGACCGCGGCATACGTGGCACTTTACCAGGCGCTGCACGTGCTCATAAGGCTTATCGCGCCCATAATGCCCCACCTGGCAGAGGTGATGTACCAGGGATTGGTCAGGGCTGTTGACCCGTCCGCGCCTGATAGCGTTCACATGCTTCCATGGCCGACTGCCAGGGAGGGCGAGATAGACGAGGAGCTTGAGAGGAGCATGGAAATGGCGAAGAGCGTCATAGAGGCCGTGGCAAACAAAAGGCAGCAGGTGGGCCTCAAGCTGAGGTGGCCGGTGAAAAAAGTCGTGATTCAAACGTCCTCCCATGAGCTAAAGAAAGCGCTGGAGGGGGTGGCGAACGTGCTCAGGGGGCAGACGAACTGCAAGGAGCTCGTGATCGCTGGGCCCGATGAACACGTGGGGGAGTATAGGCTTATTCTAGTTCCGAACGTGCAATCGCTCAGCAAAAAATTCGGCGAACTCTCGGAAGAGATAATAAAGATCCTGAGGAGCATGGACGTGAATAGGCTCAAAACAGAATTTGACCGATACGGTTTTGTGGGGCTTCACCCCTTGGGCCTGAAGGTGAAGGTGACGAGGGAGGATGTGGCTTTCGAGAGGGGGCTGGAGCAGGGATTTGTTGAGGTCCCTACAGAAGCAGGCAAGGTCATAATCGACATCCGCCAGACGCCCGAGCTCAGGGCTGAGAGTCTTGCGAGGGAGGTTGTGAGGAGGCTGCAGACCATGAGGAAAGATTTGGACCTAGCGCTCGAGGAGGTCGTTGATGCCTCGGTATGCACTGACAAGGAGGAAAATCTGGAGCTCCTCAAAACCCAAAGTGATTACATATCGAGGGAGGTAAGAATTAAAAATTTAAAGATTGGCAAGCAAGCTGAGGCGGAGGCAGGGTATTCGAAGGATTGGGACATAGACGGCGACCTTTTCAGGCTCGCCATAAGGAGATTAACCGCCTAGGCTGTGGGCTCGGCAGATGGAGCGGGAGCAGGTGCCGGAGCGGGGGCCGGAGGGGCTTTTTTTGCCTCCTTTTTCTTCGCCTTCTTCTTCACCTTCTTCTTGGCCATTTTTTCACCTCACAATTTTATTAAATGCTCTCCAAATATAAAGCAATTTGTGTTGTCAAAAAATTTTTGGTGAAAAGATGTGGTGAACATGAAAAAAACCTCGCTTCTTTCCGGGTTCTACAGGCTTAGCCTGAATGAAAGGCTCAGAATAGTCAAGGAGTTTGCGGGGCTCAGCGATGAGGAGGTTGAGACGATAAAGAGGGCTTCTGCCCTAAGCCTGGAGCAGGCTGATAGAATGATAGAAAACGTGATCGGCACGACCTCTTTGCCCCTGGGCATTGCCGTGAACTTTCTGATAAACGGTAAGGATTATCTCATCCCCATGGCGATCGAGGAACCCTCTGTTGTGGCCGCAGCCTCGAACGCCGCAAAGATGGCAAGGGCGAAGGGGGGGTTCAGGGCTAGCAGCAATGAGCCCCTTATGATAGGCCAAGTTCAGGTGGTGAAAGTGAATGATCCCGTTGAGGCTAAGGAGGAGGTCCTCGCAAACAAAGAAAAAATATTGGGCATAGCCAACAGTAAGGACCCAACCCTGGCCAAGCTCGGAGGGGGGGCAAAGGACGTTGAGGCGAGAATTCTTGAGACGAAGGTGGGCAAAATGGTCATAGTTCACCTCATCGTGGACACGAGAGACGCCATGGGGGCGAACGTTGTAAACACGATGGCTGAGGCGGTTGCGCCTTACATAGAGGAGATAACGGGGGGACAGGTCTACCTGAGGATAGTCTCAAATTTGGCAACCCTTAGGCTTGCGAGATCTGAGGCAACTTTCGCGAAGGAGGCGCTTGGCGGGGAGGAGGTCGTGGACGGGATAATTCAGGCGTACGAGTTTGCTGCCTCTGACGTTTACAGGTGCGCCACCCACAACAAGGGGGTGATGAACGGCATAATTGCTGTCGCGCTGGCAACGGGGAATGACACAAGGGCGATAGAGGCTGGGGCACACTCCTTCGCCTCGCTTGGGGGATATAAACCTTTGACCAGGTGGGAGAAGACGAGCGAGGGGGACCTCTTGGGAAAAATCGAGCTTCCTCTGGCGGTTGGGATCATAGGCGGGGTGACTAAAGTTCATCCCGTCGCGAGAATTTGTTTGAAAATACTTGGGATCAGGAGCGCGAGGGAGCTTGCTGAAGTTATGGCATCAGTTGGGCTTGCCCAAAACCTCGCTGCGATGCGCGCGCTTGTGACTGAGGGGATACAGAGGGGACACCTGAAGTTGCACGCGCGGAACATAGCCGCGAGCGCCGGAGCCACTGGGGAGCTCGTCGACGTGATCGCGATGAGGATGATAGAGGAGGGAAAGGTGAGCTTTGACAGGGCCGTGGAGATCCTTGGAGAAATTAGGGGGAAAGTCAGGTGATGGCGCATAAGCCCCGCATGCGCTGATCGGGCTTATTTGATTAAGCAGTAGAAAGAGGGGGGACGACATGGGTTAGAAAAGGGCGAGTCGGGGCCCTCGAATTTCACCCGCTGAGCGAAGCCCAATCTATGCGTTCGCGGCCCTTGACCGGGGCGTTGATCGTCAAACTTCACTGAGCTGTGTAACCCCCGTCGATGGTGATCGCAGCGCCAGTGATGAATGAGGAGTCCTCCGACGCTAGGAATAAAGCCAGAGCAGCTACCTCCTCAGGCCTGCCCATCCGCTTCACGGGCTGTATCTCAGAAAACTGTTTTATCATCTCCTCCCTTTTGCCTGTGAACCTCTCCACCATTGGCGTCCATATCACTCCTGGACAAATCGCGTTGATCCTTATGTTCATGGTGGCGTATTCGAGCGCAGCTGTTCGTGTGAGCTGAATCACTCCCCCCTTAGAAGCGCAGTACGCGGGCAGGCCGGCGAATCCCACCATCCCCGCGACGGAGGCTGTGTTTATAATCACGCCCCCTCCCTGCTTAAGCATTTGTTGAATGCCGTACTTCATGCCCAAAAAGACCCCTCTGAGGTTGACTGAGATCACCCTCTCAAAGTTTTCCTCTGGGCATTCGGCGGTGGGGGCCTGCTGTCCCTCTATGCCCGCGTTGTTGTAAAGTATGTCGAGCCTGCCGTACTCCTGCACCGCGCGTTCTATCATTTTCCTTACTTCCTCGCCATTCGAAACGTCGGCCTTGATGAAAATCGCCTCGCCTCCGTTCTTTTTTATCAGCTCGGCCGTCTCTCTTGCCGTGGCCTCGTTGTAGTCGACAACCACAACTTTTGCGCCCTCCCTCGCGAACAAAATCGCTGTAGCCCGACCTATCCCTGAGCCGGCTCCCGTTATAAGGGCGACTTTACCTCTCAATTTCATTTTCTCACCTCCTCTCAATTTTTGTCCTTGAAATAATTTTAACTTTCTCGCTTTTTCTAGTCCTCCACAGTTATCTCGCCGTTAGGGCAGGAGGCCTCACATGCCCTGCACCCTATGCACTCGTCGGGGTGTTTTACCACGACCCTGCCGCCCTCCCTTTCGAAAACCCCGGTGGGGCAAACCTCAACCGCGGCGTAGAGCACGCCATAATCTTTGACTTTTTCATTGTGAATTATGGGGCGGGGCATTCTATCGCCTAGCCATGGTGCTCCCCTGACGCCGGAGTAAAGCAACAGTAGCCTATCTCGTCGAACCTTTGCTTTATTGTCCTCCACTTTTCAGGCGCCACGGCATGAAGAGCTGTGGGGTAAAGGATGTTGTTCTCCTTGAATATGTGGTCGCCAAGGTTTTTAACTAGGTATCCGCCAACTTCGCAAAGCTTGGAGGCGAACAGATTATAATCAATTTTATCTCTACCCTCAATGAGCTCCCTTAATTCGCGCTTTTTCGCCCTGAGCTCCTCGTGCTCCATCCTCATAACGGCTGGGGGGCCTGTAACGCCCGCCCCCTCGATCTCTGGGAACAGGGCCTCCTCCTCCCGCTTGTGGTGGCTCTCTGCCTCAAGCAGGTGGTGGGAGATCTCCTCAAGCTTTTTAAGCTCTCGCTCAACCTGTTCGTATACCTTAGCCCTGTCAACCCTCCCCATCACCTTTTCCAGCTCTTTCAGGTTCTGCAAGATCGCCTCGTGCTCTTCCATGAGTATTTGAATGGGGTGATGCGGGTCCAGTTCAGGTTTACCCGAACCTATGCCCTCTCGCATCAGTTCGATGTGGGGGCCGCATAGCTGTCTTATCTCCTGCATGGTTATTCCCTCCTCAAGGAGTTCCTGCTCCGCAAGGGCTAGGTCTGAGGGGGATATCCTGCCGAGACTCTTCTTGACCCTGGGCTTTATCGCTTCCGCATCTTTTGCCGACTTTATCTCCTTCAAAATTTCCTTAAGCTCATTTTTTGCGGGCATCAAAAATCCTCCCTTTAATTCCATCACTAAATGGTGATTAAAGTATTTAAATACTTTGTGGCAAATGTATTCTTTGGGATCAAAATGAAAAAATTGGATGAAAAGGTTGCCGAAATAATTGAGGAAATCCGACCCTCACTACAGGCCGACGGCGGGGACATCGAGCTCATAGACGTGACGCAAGACGGCAGGGTAAGGGTGAGGCTAAGCGGGGCGTGCGTGCATTGCCCGATGTCCACGTTCACCATGGCGCTCGGGGTGGAAAGAATACTGAAGGAGAGAATTCCCGAGGTAAAAAGAGTTGAGGCGGTTTAAGGGAGGAAAATGATCAGCAAGGATGCAAAAATCCCGGTAAAGGGAACGAGGGCGTTGATATTCTCCCACCTGCTAAGCCAGGAAGCAAGCGCGGTCGAACTCAAGAAAAAACTGGGAATAAACGAAAGCGCGGTCAGGCGCCACCTGGAAATCTTGGAGAACGAAGGCATGGTGTCGCACTACTTTGAGAGGACCAAAGTGGGCCGCCCGAAGAAATTGTACTACGTCACCTCCTATGGAAAGGAATTTCTCCCAAGAAAAACAGATCTGCTCCTCTCCATGCTATCTCGCAAAATAGTTGAAATGTACGGAGAGCTGGCACTTCCTAAATTAATGAACTCAGTTGCCGATGAGCTCGTGAATAATTTCCTCAAGCCCAAAGCCAATGAAAACGTGGATGAGCGATTGAAAAAGGTGGTTAGTTTTTTTGACGGGCTGGGGTTTGTCGCCTCGTTGTCGAAGGATGAGAAGGGGTACCTCATCGTTTATCGAAATTGCGCCTTCCGCGACGCCGTCCCCGCGCTTGGAGGAAAACTGTGCGAAATGCACAGCGCAATCGTCCTCAAGACGATGGGAGGGGGCAGGATGAAGTGGGAGAAATGCATCGCCATGGGGGACGAGATCTGCGGCCAGCGGGTAGTTTTGGAAGGCAAGGCCTCCAGCTAAGTTTGATTGAAATGTCTGCCCTAAAAATAGATCAAAAAATGGTTGAAGAAAAAAAACAAAAAATAAAAAGTAAAGGGAGTTTTGGCGTTTTTTCCCTTTACCTCTTCCTGAATATTGCGATCGCAGCTAGGACCAGGGCTATTACCACGAGCACTATTGCATATGTGCCCCAAGGAGTGACAGTCCGCTCAACCGTGACGCTGGCGGAGTCCCTGTTGCCTGCGGCGTCCTCAGCGGAGACTATTATAGTGTTCGCGCCCTCGGCCAAGGGCACGTTCACCGCGAAGGATCCGTCTGAGGCCACTGGGACTGGGGCGCTGGTCAGGCCGACCTGGGCACTTACTCTTATCTCATCGTAGGTCTCCCATGCGTCCTTTGTGACCTTTCCGCTCACCGCTATGGTTGCCTTGTCTGTACTTGTGCCGGCCGCAGGAGCGCTTATCGTGACCTTCGGCGCGCTCTTATCCGTCATCACATAGCCATAGAGCACGCGGTCGCTCTCGTTTCCTGCCCTGTCTGAGACTGTGACCTCTACCTTGTTGACCTCGCCTGCGGTTATTGGAACGTTTGCGCTCCACCTTCCGTATGCGTCGGCGACAACGCTTACCGCGACCTTGTCGTTGACGTAAACCTTTATGGTTGCGCCTATGTCCACTCCGCTTCCGCTTATGGGTATGCTAGTGACCCTGACAACCAACGGGCTTGTATAAGTCGTGTCCTTAAGCGGGTTCTCTGCTGCGCTCGGGGTTGGCAAGGTAGGCCTGTAGATCGCGTAACCGTAGAGCACGCGGTCGCTCTCGTTTCCTGCGGCGTCTGTCAAAGTGACCTCGATCTTCGCCGTGGTGCGGGCAGGAAGCGCTACGTTTGTGGTGAACCTTCCGTATGAGTCCACTGTCGTCCTCGCTCCGGTCTGCTCTACTCCGTTGACGTAGACTTTAACCGTCGTGCCAACCTCCGCGCCCGAGCCTGAAATTGAGACAGTTGAGGTCGTGAACAGCTTCGGGCTTGCTGAGGTTGTGCCACTGACTGGGTTCTCGGCTGCGCTTGGTGTCCAAGTTGCGGGTTTCACCGTGTCTATCTTGAACCTGAACACCACGTTGTCGCTGCTGTTCAGGTTGTCCCCTGCCTTGATATAAATTCTGTACCAGCTGTCTGTCAGCGCGGGCAGGATGTTCTCGAACTTGCCTGTGGCCTTGTCCCACGCCAAAGCGTTCGTGAGCGGGGAGAGTAAATCGCCGTTGTCATAGTGTAGCCCGACGGTGAAGCCGGCGTTGGCTGAATAGGTTTGGTTCTCAACTCCCAGACCTGTTGTCGGGTAACCAGGATCAGTTATTGTCAGCGAGATTTTTGGCTGGTTGTCCTTTATTTGTATATTGTCTTTCCATGTAAGGCCCGCTATGGTCAGCATCTTTATCTCCGGCTTCTTCGTATCCAGGAACACATTTTCAGCGTTTTCCGCGCCTTCATTGCCGTATGGGTCAACATAGCGAATGCCTATTTCATTTTTGCCTTCGCTCAATGTGATAGGCAGGCTGAAGTTTCCGCCTGCATCCGAAGTCACTTCAGTGACGGTTGTGCCGACTCTTATCTTGACCTTCATGCTTCCCGTCGCAGCTACGGTTCCCAAATAGTTGTCGTAAGTAGTGCCGCTTATTGTCCAAGAGGACTGGTTAGTTGGCGTTGTGAATGGAGAGGTATAACCATAGGTAGTGCTTGGGGTTGGCGGCGCAAGTTTGTCGACAGTAAAGGTAGTTGTGACCCAAGTACCGGAAGCTCCTGCATTCCCAACCAAGTCCTCAGTTCCAGCGTTGTCCACCAAGACCTTGGCCACGCCATCCCTAGCAGTGTTGTCAGTGGTCACATAAGTTCCCTTCCAAGTTATGCCGTCAGTTGAGGTCATGGTGATTTCTTTGTTCTCTGTGTTCTCGTTCTCGGCAACATAAACCTTGCCGAGCTTTGCTAGCTTTTCGCTTGCGGTGACAGTTATCGTAACAGTTGTGTTCGCCTTAGCCTTAGTAGGCGAAACTGAGAGCGTCAAGGTAGGAGCAGTTGCATCCACCGTGACCGTAAGGCTAACGCTCCGCACGCGGTTTGCAGTGCCAAGGTCGCTGTTGTCCTCCGTCGTCACAACTATGGTGTAGTCACCGCCCGAGGAGGGTGTCGTCACAGAGAATGGTAGAGTTAAAGTAGAACCAGCCGCCAAGTGATAATCGGAATTATCGGCTAGCCAAGTATTATCTGCGCTATTAAAGCTCCATCCTTTAGGTAATGTGGTTATGACGGCACTTGTCGGAAGACCCACTATCGATTCAGCCTTCAACTTCACGTCGGTATTTTCAACTATTCTTACCGAGTTAGCCAACGAGGCTCTAACCGCTAGAGTCGTATCAGGGAGCAATGTCACGATGTTATCCGAACTTACTAGCTGAATGTTCTCACCGGAGCCCAGTACCACAACTGCTCCAGCTAATGGTCCATTTTCATATTTTATTGTGGTATTCCTAACTGTCCTCAACTTGTTATCCCTTAGCTTAACAGAAACCTCGCTAACTGTCTTTATTTGGTTGTCCACTCCTAAAGTTATAGTTTTGTTTTCGTCAACTTCTACCATCGTGTCTGCAACCAATCTTGCAGTGTTGGCTGTAAGCTTTACCGCCTGCGTGGCGGAAAGTAATCTAAGGGAATTATCGTGCATCGTAACTAATGCGTCCCCTATGATTTTTACATTGTTGTCAGAGCCCAGACCGGTGTTTTCGTTTTCTAAAACCTCTACAATTGCATTTTCTCCGTATATCTTTGCCGCATAACCTGTTGCCATCACAATTATTTGAGTATCAATTGGCAGCTTAACGTCCGTGTTCTCCAGCAAAATAAGATTCTCTGTCGATGAATCCGTAATGACTAACTCAGTCCCGTCAAGCACCCAGACATTAGCATTTTCGATTATGTTTTCCAATTGTATTACGCTCAACAAGTTAGAGAAACCTGTGACCGAAATCTTTATGTTGTCTATCTTGTCGCCCGAGACGTTCTTTATCGTCAGGGTGAAGATCTTGCTGGCGCTTGGCTTCACTATGTTCGGCGAAATCGTTATGCTTGGCGTCTCATGAGCCGCGAACGCGCTTGTCATCGTCGAAAGCATGGCTGTAATCGCAAGAATCGCTACGATCGCAGATAGTATCTTCTTATTGTACACTTCATCCACCTCAATTTTTTACGTGCTAACCTTTAACCGGTCCCTATTTAAACTTTACCTTCAAAAAAGCCCGTTTTTCTCAAAATTTACGTTGATCGTTAAATTTCATTTCGGCAAAAGACTTAAATTTTATACACGTGCACAAAAAATATTGATTCGCGAACTTCCGCCACAGCAACGTCTCTACTCATTTTTATACACGTGCACAAAAAATTCGCTTGAAAAAATGGCTTAGGGCCGCCTTTCGATGAAGATTTTAGAGCCAAGGGCCGCGCCAACTTCTTTGCCAAGGTTTCCCATGTTTTTTGCCACTTCTAGCATGCCAACGCTTCCTATGTAACAGAGCGCCTCCCCTACACGAACGTCACCGAACGTCCTCACGAATTTCGCTTTGAAAAGCTTTTCCTCGAGCTTTACCCTCAGCGAATCGCCTATTCCCGCAAACCCTTCCAAAAGCTCGCGATTTATGTTTGTCAGGACATTCCCGAAATCGTCCACTGCTATCACCTCCCCCACAAGCATTTCCCCCTCCTTTTTGGGCATGGGAAGTTCGAGCCTTTTAATTTCCCGCAGCTCGGGCCCTACCTCGCGAGGGTCAACCCCCAAGCTCAAATGAGCGGCGACTGGTGCGAATATGTCCCTCCCGTGAAATGTGGGGGAGACCTCGCCCCTCATCAAAGATCTGTTGGTTATCTCCCTCACCTGACCCACGCCAAACCGCTCTGCCACAAGAGTAAAAATCCCGTTGTCTGGGCCGATGAAAAGGAGATCGTTTTTAGTCTTGAGCAAAATGCCCTTTCTCTCCGTTCCGACGCCGGGGTCGACTACGGCAACGAAAATAGATCCCTTAGGAAAGGTCTCAGCGGCATGGGCAAGGGTGAACGCCCCCCTTAAGATGTCATGCTTAGGGACTTCGTGCGTTATGTCGACAATCGTCACGCCGGGGTTTATCGCGAGCATGGCTCCCTTCATCGCCCCAACGAAGTGGTCCCTATTACCCAAATCCGATATAATGGCGATGATCGGCATGTAACTCGCATCTATTTAAGACTTGAAGATTTTTAAGGAGAATCTATCGAGCTCAAGAAAATTACCGCAGGTGCCTACAGAGCCTCCCCTTGCCCATTTCCTGAAATTTCCGCTTGATGAGCCTCTTCAGCTCTGCCATCCCCTCTCCAGTTTTCGCGGAGACGGGGGCAACTGTATCGAGCCACTGCCTCCACGGCGGCAGGAGCCCAAGCTTATCGCAAATCTCATCGAGGACACCATCCCTCTCCTCCGGATAAATGAGATCTATTTTGTTCGCAACCATTATCAGGGGAATTTTGAGCTCCCTGATGAAGTGAAACATCTCGACATCGATGGGGAGCTGCCCCCTCCCCTCCCACCTCTCAACTACCTCGCAAAACGAGCGGACGTCTATGACGTGAAGAGCGAGGGCGATCTTGGACCTATTCTCCTCAAGATAGTGGACTATCTCTGACTTTGTCCTCTCCTGCACCTCCCTGCTCACCCCTGCCATGAAGCCGAAGCCCGGCATGTCGACGAACACAAGCTCGCCCCGCTCATACCGGCTAATTTTTCTGGTGACGCCGGGGCGCCTGCCCGTTCTGATCCGCATCCCCGTTAGCCCCCTTATCACGCTCGATTTCCCGACGTTGGACCTCCCGACAAGAACTATTTCCATTTTTCCAGCCATAGCGATTGAATAGGTTTAAGCGTTTGTTTGCTTAAGATTTTTTGAGGGTGAAGATGGTCGAAGTCGACATGATCATAACCGGCGGGACCGTCGTGACGGTTGATAAAGAGAGGAGGGTAATCAAAAACGGTGCGGTCGCGATCGAGGGAAACAGGATAGCCTTCGTGGGGAAAATGGCCGAGGTCGAGCAAAAGTATAAGGCAGAAAAAAAGATCGACGCACGGGGAAAGGCGGTCTTCCCTGGCTTCATAAACGCCCACACGCACATGTTCCAAGTCCTTCTCCGAAACCTTGCTACGGACATGGTCCTGCTTGAGTGGCTCAAGCGCTCCATATGGCCCATGCTCTTCAGCATGAGGGGGGAGGATGTTTACGTGAGCAGCCTTCTGGGATGCTTGGAGAACATAAGGTCAGGCGTCACGTGCGTTGTGGACAATCACTACGGGGGAAGGTACTATGACGAGGTCGTGAATGCTATGATGGAGAGCGGAGTGAGGGGATGCGTCCCGAGAGGGGGGTATGAGGTCAACGCGATGGAGGGGCTGCTTGAAGATAGGGACAGAATTCTAGGCGACACCGAGAGGCTCATAAGGCAGTGGCACGGCGCGGCCAACGGGAGGATAATGATAGGGGTGGCGCCTATGCACCCGTGCTTCGCATCCAGAGAATTTTTGATAAAGGCCAAGGAGCTCTCCGACAAGTACGGCGTGGTCTATCATACCCACACGGGCGAGTCTAAAAGGGACCAGGAGCTTAACCTGACCTATCACGGAAAAACCGATGTAGAGCTTTTGAACGAGCTTGGAATTTTGAGCGCGCGCTACCATGCCGTGCACGCCGTCTGGGTTTCGCAACGTGAGGTAGGAATGCTCGCAAAGGCCGGGGCACACGCAATTCACAACCCTGTGAGCAACATGTATCTAGGCTCCGGAGTTGCACCGGTTCCGGAGATGCTAGCGGCCGGCGTGAACGTCGCCCTCGGCACCGATGGCCCGGCCAGCAACAACAATCAGGACATAATTCAGAGCATGAAGTTCGCGGCATGCCTGCACAAGGTCAACAAGCTTGACCCCGCGATCATAAGCGCAAAGCAGGTGCTCGAGATGGCCACGCTCGGCGGGGCCAGGGCCCTTGGATTGGAGCACGAGATAGGCTCGCTGGAGGCTGGAAAAAAGGCGGACATAACGATCGTCGACATGCAGAGGCCCCACATTGCGCCTGTTCATGACCCTGTCGCCTCATTGGTTTACTGCGCGAATTGCGGCGATGTGGACACGGTAATAATCGACGGCAGGGTTGTCATGGAGGGAGGCGAGGTTAAGACGGTCAATGAGCTCGAAATTTTGAGGAAATCCTACGAGGTCGTCGAGGGGCTCAAGGAAAGGGCGAAGGAGAGGTTCGGGATATCGTTCGATGCTTCATGACCACTCTGGACCGCCTCTCCTCTTCGAGATTAGGACGATTAACTCCCATATCGTGAATATCGGAATGAGCATTGTGACCCCTAGCAAGGCCCCATTTGGGATAAGCCCGCCTGTCTCCATCTCCAGGAATTCCCCTCCCTCGTAACCAAGCAGGTGATCGATGAATATCATCACCGCCGCCCCCCAGAGCATCAGGCTTAGCAAATCCAGCCTGTACTTCTTTGGGGAGAAGAACCCCAGAGCGGTCACGAACAGCGCCGCGATCGAGGTCGTTACGAGCCACATCCTCCCCACCTAAGCTTTGACTTGCCCGGTCTTTGTGCCCATCCTGGTCTCCATCCCCCTCGTCAAGGCCCTCCTCATTTTTTCTCCGATTTTTAGGTCAATGGTGACCATGGCCGACCATATCAAAACGTTCGCCAGAGCCATGGGTATGCCCACCGTCAGCATCTCAGGCAGCACCTGCGGAAGGCCGGCGGTCAGGAAAGGTGGGTATGGCACGACCTCCCCGTGCGCCAGATGTTCTACGGCAAGCATTACCGCCCCTCCCCACAGGAGGGCGTTCAACCAGCTAGCATGGTATTTTTGCGGGAATTTTTTCCTGAGCAATGTCGTTGCCACCGCTAAACCCGTTGGAACTAGAAAACATGCCAATTTTCTCACCTCAATTTAGTAATATTTTTTGATTTTTAAATATTACTGAATGATCCCTCTCTAGCTCGCCCGCCGCACGAAAAGCTCCCCTTGAGAAAATTTAGTCTATTTCTGCTCCGGCTCAGACGTTTTCTCGACCAACCTGCCCTCGAAAAAATCCTTTATGAAATCCAGGTAGGCGCGTTCGTAGCCCTCCTCCCTATGCCTCTTCAGCGAGTTCAGAACGTGGCTTATACAAGCGGAGACCTCGCCCTTTGTGAAGCGGAGGCGGCGCATGCTGAAGAGGGCCATCTTAAGCCTAATCACTAGCCCTCCCTCGAAGTCGTCCCTCCACTCATCCACCTTCCATAGCCCATCCCTCAGGTTCTTTAGATGCTTCATCACCTCGCCGTCCTTAAGGGAGGGGTTATCGCGGTAGTACTCGAAGATGTATTCCTCTATCTCGTATAGAATGGGGGAGTACTCCTCCCTTGTGTTATCGTCTATGACGGGCATCGGCCCATCCGGGGCAAAGGCTGAGATTGGGGAATGGAGAATTCCAATGATGGTGAGCGTGATCAACTGATCCCTCTCCTCTTTTTCCTCCCTCGCAATTTCCTCCTCGTACTTCTTCTCGTCGATTAAACGCCTTTCAAGCCACCTAAGCCGCACCTTCTCCTCCCTTCCAAGCCCCTTATTCTTCAAAAGCTCACTTACCAAGCTGAGGGACCTTTCCTTATCTTCGGAATCGGCCAGCTTCCACGCAAAATGAGGCAGGTCGAACCAATCCTCGTAGCGCTCCGGATCGCTTAAGAAATCCTTGAGGGCGCCCTCGACGAATTCCATCGTCCCGCCTCCCCCAAGCGCTTCCACAAGCAAAGGGCTGTACTTTCTCTGCTTGAAGTCCTCATTCAGGGCTTCGATTATCTGACGGGATGCGGCTTCGCCATAGTCCCCCAGGATATCCGCCGCGTACTCGCACAGGTCCTCGTCCTTTGCCAGCTCTATAAGCTGGATAAGGTAAGGGATAAACTTAGGGCTCATTGACAACGTGACCATCTCGAGCGCAAGCTCCAGAGACTGGTGGGATGAAGAGGGGTCCGCCAAAACCTGCGCGACCTGTTCAACGGCTCCCTCCTCGCTTGCGAGAAATTCGGATTTAAGCTCCTGCTCCGCCCGGATGGCCTTTTCAGGGCTGCTCTCCCAAACCATCCCGATTTTCCTCAGCCTCTCAAGAAAGTCCTGTTGCATGGGATAACTTCCGCCCTAAAGCATTTATTTCGACGAGTTTAGATTCACGTTCTTATTTTTTAAATTTTCTGGGTAGGTAGGATTCGTCAAAAAAAGAAAGAAATAAAAAAGAAGTGACCATTTTACCTATGCGCTTGGAGCGGGGGCCGCTTCAGGCTTTTTCTCCTCCTTCTTCTCTTCGGCCTTCTTCTTTTTCTTTGCCATCCTCCCACCTCCTTATTTTTGTTTAAAACCCGCATCTCCCTGCCTAAAGGCTTTGCGAAAAATTTAAAAAACAGAATTTTTTGAAATCGGAAATCCGTAGATAGATTTAATAAAGTAAAGGTGAACCGCGTCCCAAGCCTCTTGGCAAAGATAGATAAAGAGACGGCCTAGCCGGTTGTGAGTTAAACAAGGAAGGAACAGAGAAGTCCCCTCAGATGGAAAGTCGCTCGCCTAAGGCAAGACAGTGGAGGTTGAAACTGCGATTGGGTTAGTCTTGGCGAGATGCGTCTCGTGGAAATCAGAAATTGCGGACACGGTCACTTTGGAATTTTAGAATTTATTTTGGGGAGCAGAGATTTTTAAGAAAATTTGCTGGGGGGTTATCCCGGCTTTTGTATGCGTTGGAAATCGATTTTAACCAGATCGGCGCATCTTTTTTCGAGGATGGAAAAATGCCTGAGGAAAAGCTATCTCAAACTCTGAAGACATTTCTTGAGAAGGGGAAGGACTGGGAGAGAAAAGCCACAAGCGTTCCTGGGATTTTCCTGCTTAAGCTTCCGCCATACAAAAATTCGCCATCGCAACTTGCGGTTGAGATAAACCCCATCGACGCGTCAGGGGACCCGACCAAGAGGAGGGGATTGATCCTGAGAAGCCCTCTTGAGCTAAAGGAGTTCAGGAAGCTCATAAACGAGGCTAAGCTTGAGGCGCTCATGGGCGCGATGGAGGAGGTTAACCCCTCCGCCAGAAAGCCTGAAAGACTTAAGCACGAGAAGGAAGTAATTGAAATTTAGGTAGATGTTTGAGATAAATCCGCTTATAAGGGCAGAGGCGCTGGAGAGGAGGGAATACCAGCTCGCTCTGGCTGAGAAGGCCTTGACAAAAAACACTCTCATAGTCCTCCCCACGGCGCTCGGCAAGACCATAATCGCGGCCCTCGTGGCCTCCCACTTTTTGTACAACTACAGGAGATCAAAAGTGCTGATAATGGCCCCAACAAGGCCACTAGTGCTCCAGCACAGCGAAACCTTCATGAGGCTCCTCAAACTTAAGCGTGAGGACTTTCAGGTCCTAACCGGCAAAAATCCTCCAAGCTTCAGGCTTTACGCATGGCGGGGGAATGCAAGGGTTTATTTCGCGACGCCCCAAGTGGTAGGCAACGACCACGAGCTTGGTTTAAAGCTAGACGAATTTAGCCTCATAGTGTTTGACGAGTGCCACCGGGCGAGGAAAAATTACGCCTACACTAAAGTGGCTAAGGCTTATGTGGAGGAAGCGGCCCACCCCATCATACTCGGAATAACAGCGAGCCCCGGGGGCAAAAAGGAAAAAATAAGGGAGATATGCGACGCGCTTTTCATAGAGAGGGTGGAGGCCAGGACCGAGGAGGACCCTGACGTCAAGCCTTACGTGAGCCCAATAGCAATGGAATGGAAATTTGTGAGGCTTCCCGAATCTTATCTGAACGTAAGGAAGACTTTGAAATGCATGCTTGAGGAAAGGCTCGAGAGGCTTTCTCGGATGGGCGCTGTAAAAAAGGACCCCAATTACATATTCAGGACGGATCTGCTCAAAGCTGGAGAAGAGATAAGATACATGATAGAGGAGGCGCAGCTTGAGGGGGAACGCGGGAGGCTATTTAGCACCCTTATGCTGATTTCTTCGGCGCTCACAATTTACCACGCGCTTGAGCTGCTGGAGAGCCAAGGGGGCAGGACTCTGAGCTCCTTTCTTGACAGGGTTGGAAACGGGGAGAAGGCAAGCCACAGGGCGATTGCGCATGAGCTGAGATCGCTTGGCATATACGATGCTGTAAAGTCCCTAGAGGAGCACCCTAAGTTTGAGATGCTTAAAGAGGCGCTGGTGGAGCAATTTTCTGAGAAAAATGATTCTAAGGTGATAGTGTTCACCCAGTACAGGGACACCGCCAGCCACCTCGTTGAGAAGCTCTCGGAGCTTGGCATGCCCGCGAGGAGGTTTGTCGGGCAGGCCGATAAGCTTGGGGATTATGGGCTTAGCCAGGATGAGCAGGCCTCAATACTGAATGAGTTCAAAAGAGGGGACGTGAAGGTCCTTGTAGCGACTAGCATAGGAGAGGAGGGCCTGGACATACCGAGCGTTGACATGGTCGTTTTCTACGAGCCTGTGCCCAGCGAGATAAGGTACATACAGCGCAGGGGGAGGACCGGGAGGGGAAGGTTCGGGAAGGTTATAATCCTCGCAACTGAGGGCAGCTTTGACATGGCCTACCTAAGAGCAAGCAGGAAAATGGCTGAGCGCATGAAGGAGATTGTGAAAGGCCTCAACTCAGAGCTGAAGGGCATAATGAGGCTTGCCCCGATGCCGGCGCCCGACCCGATGAGGGCGGAGGAGATTGCGGGGGTTGAGGAATACGCTCAGGCCGCTCCTAAGCCTGAAGCCGAGGAAGTGGAGCTGATCGAAAAGGAGAGAGTAAAGGAGTTCAACGCTGAGGTGAGGCTGGCGGCGAGGAGGATTTTCGACATGGTTCTGAGGTCGGGGGGAAAGGGCACGTCCTTAACGCGGCTCAGCGAGGAGTTTGAGGGGGAGGGGATGGCTCCGAGCGTGATCAGGGCGGCGGTGGAAAAGCTGTGCGATGAAAACCAGGTGGAGAAGGTTGGGGGCAAGATTTTTCCTGCGGGCCTGACGCTCCTGAGGAATAAACCAAGCAACATCCACACGTTCAGGGTTGAGAAGGTGCTACCCGGGAAGGCGATACTTTCTGTCGATGGAAGGTGGCGCGCGGTTCTTGAGGCGGAAGACTACAGCGGACCCAGGCATCTGATCAAGAAGGGGGCTGAGTTCAGGGCGGCTGCGGACCTTTTCAGGCAAGATGGGAAGCTCCACGCCAGGGTTTACGCGGTTGAGGCAGCGCTGGGCTCATAAAGTTGGAATGGCATTAAAAGAAGTCGGTGGCTCCTTAAAATTGGGGGTCATAAACCTGAAGCCATCGATGGCGAGTTCATAGAGCAAATTTGGCCATCCCCTTCGCTGATCTCGGGACGATAATCGCTTGTCCCTTAACCTTTCATTTTGGGTCGTGGGTGTTGAAGTAGTAATTGCTACACATGTAACAAATTTGAAGCGGGCCAAAACACGCATTAAGAGTAATCCCCTAACTCCCGGCAGCTGTCTCCATTTATGAGGGGCGCGTCTCGTTAGCCTGCCGCTCGCTGAGAGCTCTTATAAAGCGCTTGACCAACATCCAAAATTTGTGTGGTCATCTCCACACGCTCACACGGCAGGCCCCTCATGCTCATGACCCTCGAAGTAATCCGCCATAAGAAAAACAAACAAGCACTTTTTGTGGGTTCGATTTTGTTACACGTGTAACAATGCTACTGTTGAAAATGTATAAGTGATTAGACAAAAAAGTATAAATATTTATACAAATGTTCATCTGTTTGATACTTATGGGTCAATCAATTGACATTATTTTTGAAAATAGGGTCTGCTGGCGGATCCTCAAATTCTTCTTGAATAACCCGACCGGAGAGTTCTATGAAAAGGAGATCCAGCAAAAGATCGGGGCGGCAAGGGCAAGCGTGAGCAAGTGGCTGAGAGCTTTGGAAAATCTTGAGCTCATCCACGTGGTTAGAAGGGGAAGGCTAAAGCTGCACGGGCTAAATCGCGAAAATCCCGTAGTAAAGCAATTAAAAATTTTGGAGACCATATCCAGGCTCCTGCCGAGGTTTAAGGACTTTAAAGGGGAGGGAGAACTCTATCTCTACGGCTCTACATCAAGGGGCGAGGACATCGAGGGATCAGACATAGATATCCTTGTGATTGGGAGGGATCGAGGAATAATCGAAAAGATAAGAAGAGTTGACGATCGCATAAAGGTCAGCTTTTTCACCCCCCTCGAATGGGCGAGGATGGCGCGCGACGACCAGGCGTTTTACGAAAGGGTTGAAAAGGATAGGATAAGGTTGATGTGATGGATATCGAAAGCTGCCTGAGAGAAGGTTTTTTACAGAGATTTAAAGTTGAATCGGATCTCATAGAAAAAGAGCTCGAGGAGGCGAGATATGACCTGAAAAGAGCTGAACGAGCACTTGAGGATGGTGATTTCAAATGGTCCATAGTCAAGAGCTATTACTCAATGTTTCACGCCGCCCGCGCGGTGCTCTTCTCACAGGGACTAAGGGAGAGAAGGCATTTCGCAATTAGGGTGGTGTTAGAGGACCTAAGCTCAAAGGGGGAGTTGGAAAGCAGGTTCATCTCAGATTTTTCGGCGGCGCTCGAGGCAAGGGTAGATGCTGATTACAGATATTCATACTCGCACG
>Ga0080004_1099537_pt1 | contig 67660 bp, 66 predicted proteins | sample WasSprMetagenome_FD_69207 | JGI IMG/M metagenome (GOLD analysis project Ga0080004, IMG submission 69207) | Sulfidic aquatic microbial communities from Washburn Spring, Yellowstone National Park, USA - WS (SPADES assembly) (version 2) | ecosystem: Environmental > Aquatic > Thermal springs > Hot...
ACCGCATAAAATGTCCATGCCCCCCAGGTAATGTTATCGAGCGAGAATCTATAATACAGTCCGACCCAACCTACCCCACTAGTCAGTCGGTCTATTGGATCCGTGGCTTTAGCTTTTACCTCAAAGGAACCACCTATCCAGTAAGGCTCTATCGGCACTACGCTGGAAACAGGTGGAAAGCTCTCGGCTACTATACGAAACTCCTTCGTTTCGCCCACCTCTACTGGCATGTTTTCTAAAAGCTCACACCAAGTCGGAATTTCGCCTGTCCACCAGGCGTGGTAAAAAGAATACTTGCCCTTCTCCCTGCCCACTATCTCTACTCGATAAACATCTGTTGCCGGCATGCATATTTTAATACATTGGTAATTCTCGCCGACAAAAAAACAGCTGTGAGGTATCTGTTTTTCGATTCTACCCGTACTGTAGTTTATCCCAACATGTCTTCCCTGACTATCATAGACATGCAAATCCACAGGAGAACTGACAAGACAGCTCCACCACTTTGCGCATGTTTCTGGACGTGTTTCCGACCACTCCCAGCCATAGAATTTGCACGTCCCCGTCAAAAGATCATACCTAATATCGGGGAAAATCCAGTGCATCATTCCTACATCCTCGTAATCTGCCTCGGGCCAGTAGCCTTCCATAGGCTCCGGTTGTGCAACACCCGTTAGGAGAAAGGCAGGCTTGAATTTTCTATATTTGAAGATTTCTTTACTCACCGTAGCATTGACACATATCCAATTTTCGGTCTTTACGTAATCAAGCCCATCCTGAACATCTCCCCAATAATAAAAATTGAAGTCATCTTGAGTCAACGTCTTGCCACCAGAGATCCAACATCCTTCTACAATAAAAGGATTTGGAATTTTCGCTTGCCAGACATGAACAGAAAGAAATTTAAAGCCAAGAAGCAATACGTTTGTTGGCGGAGGAAGACTCTCATGAAATCCGTGAGTATCTAGTTCTACATAAACTACACAGTGGGTGTCCTCCTTTTCTGCTTGTTCATATTCTTGGTAGTGATAGGTCCCATGTCTTTCGTATCCGACCTCTACGGGAACCGTTAAATCACTGAGCTTAAACAGGACTAAAAAAGCTTCCCAATTGTGGGCATGCGCTATAAATTTACCTGGTTGATTCGCAAAGTAGAACCAGTACTGGAGAGTAAAGTTCTCCTGATCCGAGACAGCGTGAACGTACACATAGAAAGGTGGCAAGTTGCCTCTATTTCTTGCTTCATCGTAACTCTTTGGATTATTGGTTATATCGCTATCATAATCAAAATAAAAGCTACATGGGTAGTACTTTTCGAAACTCGAAAATTTAAGTTTTGGAAACCACTTTTTAGCATCTACGTATCCACATCTCGAGTCGGCCTCAGGCGGGGCAGGCTCGCGATTATTGGCTCCATCAGTCGCGATTGAGTAGAACTCATAATATCCTTGGGTTTCAGTAGTAAATTCCCAAGACCATGGTGGACTGGATTTAGACCCATAGCATATCCAATTACTCCAAGTAGAGTTATCGACTGAGTACCTGTAATAGAGTTCCACTTTCGATATTCCGCTGGGGTCTTCGCTTACAGCCACTGAAACCGTCCAAGGACTTTTGAGTTGCCAGTAAGGCTCGATGGGGTTAACAGACGACACCGGGGGTGTGGTATCTGGAGGAGGTGCTGGAGGTGCCCCGACCGGTCTGTACTCGCCAATGATCTCCTTACACTCTCCGCCATGAATTGTTACTATCTGCGGAGGCGGTTCTTGGTAACCAGTTACTTTTTCAAAGGTGATTATGTACGTTCCCTCGGTCAAATAGAAACCAATCTTCGTCCCGGGATCAACACCATAGGAGTTTCCATCAATCCAAATGTACACCCTTTGGCTGATACCTTTAATTCCAACGACGAGTTGACCGTACTTAACGATGGGTTTGCGCTCGACTTTAAAGTAATACTTCACGTTATTTCCTTCATCCCAGCACTCATAGAAATCAGTTGTGGCTGGATTGCAGAGTTCCAGCGGATAAGTGGAAAAACTGCCAGTTGATTTCAAATAGTCCCAGCCCCAGGGGTCATGCTCGCCCCCTTTGAAATACCAGCTTACTTTTGCGTACCCTGTGGTTTCTATTGTAATGGATGCATCCGTGATGTCCCTGTAGCTCTCATCATCTACTTCATACTCCTGCGTTTGGACATCATATGACGTTGTATTAACCTCAGCATGAATCCAAAAAGTCCAGTCACCAGAACCCACAGCGTTGTAGTCGTTTTTAACATAAACTTTGTACAAGGTAATAGTAATTCTTGTCGGAACCCATTGAGGTGAGTTGTCAGGGGAATCATTTTCGGAGGGTGCTTCAAAGTCTCCGTATGCTCCATAAAAGCAGAAAGCCAGCAGGACCGATAAGAGGACGATTTTTTTCATCTGAACGTTCTTCTGTTGGTTAATAAACCAACAGAAGGTGTCGAATAAGTGATATAAACTTAACAAGGATACAGGAACGTTAGGTGAGACTGCCCGAACCTTGAAATAAGGAAACTGCCTCCTGAAATAGTTCAGAACTTACCGTTCTCTTGATCGTGGCAACGGGAAATTCCTCTGGTCTTTGGCTAGGTATACCACCAGATATACATTCTCGGTACCAGGGTTGCCCATATGAGTACAACGAGAACCGGAATAAGAAGGGCAAGAGTAACCAAGCCAAATGGATCCCCTTTTCTCCAACTTGAAATCCCTCTCCAAAATCCAAAAACCGCAAGAGGATACGCCCAGAAAAATCCTGACAGGACAATTGAAAAACCACCAAAGAAGGTAAAGCCCAGCCCCGTCGACCCACCGTGGCTGGGTAACTGGTAGCGACGGCTGCGTAAGAGGCCCCAAACAATGAGGGTACCCAAGCCCAAAAAGAGCATGAGACCCAATAAATCCCGAACCACAATTCCTGCAAGTCGCGTATCGGTGAAGGACTTGAAGATGAAACATCCCCGCAAAAGCCAACCAGAAAAAGCCAGTCCAGCATAAAACAGAAAAGCGATGACGGGCAACCTGAACAAGCACCTCGGATCCACCCCTCTCTCAAGGAGCTTTTTGCCCAAGTACCAGAACAGGAACAGGAGAATGGGAGCAACCAGACACGAGATCCTGGTGACGTTATCCAACAGGTTCTCAATCATTTTCTTCCGCATCAGTCCCCTTGCTGCGAGGACCATGTACCTCTTTCCAGAGGCGAATGACGTTCCAAGCGCAATAAAGGAAGGTTGCTGGAGCGGCGATTAAAAGAACGAGCGGTACGGTGCCAAAGTAAAGGATCGACCCCAGCAGGTCACCCTCTACCTCGATCCATATTCGCACGCATGTCTCGTTCGGCGGGCTCGCCCGATCCCTGACCTTAAGTGAGAGACTGTATGTCCGAAATCCAAACCTCGCCTTTGGGGTAACCCTTATGATTCCGTTCTCGAAGACCTTCTCGCACTCCGGTGCACGTTCCTCCTTTCCAACATCGAATCCGCTGATAACCGGACCGATGTCCAATTCCCAATCTCCTATGCCCGAGCCATCCGAGACGGCGATGAGGATTTCCGGCGTTCTTTCGGAAGTTCTGGCGATAAAGATTCGATCAGGTCTTTTATCTACGAATATCACGGGCAAGTTTTCTTGAACCTCTCCCCTTGCGATGACTCTTCCGCCCTTTTCCAGCCAGCAGTTCTCTACTTTAGGCGGAACAGTATCAACCTTGAGCGGGAGCACATTCTCAATCGGGCTGTTCCCCGCCAGGTCCCAAGCGTTCTCAATCAGCAGGCTGGCGGGCTCCTCGACACCAGGCTGGGTTCTCACAGAGGCCTCAAACCTGACCCCATCCTTGCTTGAGAGCTGGAGTGGTATTCTGTTATCTTTGAGGACTAGGCAGGCGGAGAGGTTGCCCATCCTTTCGCTCGCCAGGATTTCCAGCCTTGCTTCCCCGCATCCGAGAATCTTCGGCTCAACCTCCAAGGTTGGGGGAAGGTTGTCGACCATTAACTCAAGGTTCTCCTCCAGAACCTCGTCCTTCGTGTTCTTTGCCGAAACACGGATTTTGAACCCTTTTTCCGTAGCCTCGCCCAAAACCGGGGTTTGAAGGGTGAACTCAAACTCTTTCTTCCCGTTCTCGGGGAGGAGGGCTGAATCCACCAGAGCCTGATACACTATACAGTTTTCCTCGGCCGCGTACCCCCAGTCCTGCGGGGGAAGGGCGTCCAAGATTAGAAATCCTTTCGGGGTTGAAACTCTGACCTCCCAAATGGGGGAACCAGAGGGGTTGCTGAGCATGAGGGAGAAGGTCACCTCAGTATTGGGTCTGCATGTTCTGGGCTCCAGGGTGCAAAAGGGCTGAGCCTGGGCAGAAAGGGTCGGAATAAGGGTGAAAAGCGGAAAAAACACAAGAATCGTTATTCTTTTACCGTCCAAAATGCCTCTTCCCTACTTCGATTTCTTCGGCCCCTTTCTAGGCGGGGTTCCTCCCTGCCCCGGAGGCGTGAAGCCCCTCCGCTCCAACCCTGGCAGTGCCTCAGGCTTCCTCGGTACCCACCTCTCCGCAAGGACGCTCAGCCTCTGTGGGTTGCCAGGGTTTATCACCCTTATGTTGTCAGAGCCCCTGAACGGCACCTTCCCCCAGGGCCCGAAGACGGTCAGGGTGATGTTTTCACCCACTTGGACGAGGTTCTCCACCTTCGCCCTGCTGAACTTGACCATCAGGTCCGGTATCCCGTCGTTGTCGTGGTCCCCAATCCCCGTAGGCCAGGGCTCTGCCTGGAGGATGGACTGGAAGAGGTTCTCACCCTCCAGTGCCACGGAACTCACGGGGATGTTCTCGGGCGGGTAACCTAGCGGGAGCTCTATGTAGCAGGTTATCCACCTTCCCCTGCTCCTTATGTTCAGGGTGTCAGGGTCTATGTCGATCGTGGCGGGGATGACCACGCAGAACTTCTGGTCTGGCTTCTCCGGCGGCTCCTCCAGGTTTCCGGCGATGTCCTCTGAGGTGGTGTAGACCTGGTAGAAGCCGTAACCGGCGGGTGCGTCGAACCCCCAAGACCAGGGAGCCGAATTATCTACCCCGAATAGAACCCAATCACTCCAGGTCTCGTTGTCCCAGGAGTGCCTGTAGTATAGCCTCACCCTCGCCAGCCCGCTCGGAACGGCACCGCTCGGCAGGACTGGGTCCTCGGCGGAGGCCGTTATCTCGAAGGGAATGGACAGCTGCCAGTAGCTGAGCGGGTCAACCGATGAAACGGGCGGAATGGTGTCGACCCCAACTCTGGCGTCTGCCTTCTCCGGTGGAGCCTCGACATTGCCAGCAATATCTGTTGCGACACTATAGAACTCATAATACCCGTCGTTCTCACCGTTCGGCTTCACCTCGAACACCCATGACCACCCGTCCGAGCCGTCCGAATCCACCCCATACGGGATCCACGGTCCCCACTCCCTGTTGTCCTTGGAGTACCTGTAGAGGAGCTCCACGCTCCTGAGCCCGCTGGGTACGGCACCGTTCGGAGGCACTGGGTCCTCGGCCCTTACTTCGATTCTGAAGGGAACCAAGGAAGCATTCCTCCAGTAGGGCTCGACGGGCAAAACCTTAGAAATTGGGGGCACCGTATCCACGGCGGCCCTCGCATCGGCCTGCTCTGGCGGGGACTCCTCGTTCCCGGCGACATCGGTTGCTATACTGTAGAACTCGTAGTACCCATCCCCCTCTGGGGGTGTAAAGGTGAAGGTGAATGGGAGTACAGAGTCGCTTCCGAAGTACTTCCATTCACTCCATTTTTCATTATCCAAGCTGAAGCGGTAGTAGAGACCAACAGCCGAAACACCGCTCGGAACCGCTCCGTTGGGCGGAACCGTGTCCGAGGCCTCTACCTCTACCTCGATGGGAAGAAGGCTTGGGTTCCTCCAGTATGGCTGGATAGGCTCAACCCTTGAAATCGGAGACAGGGTGTCCAGTCCGCATCTCGCATCTGCCTCTTGAGGTGGATTCTCGTGATTGCCTGCCTTGTCGGTCGCAACCGTGTAGAATTCGTAGTATCCGTCATTTTCCCCGTTTGACTTCAAAACAAGGATACAGGACCATCCATCCGAGGCATCCGTATCAACACCACTCAAGATCCAGCGACCCCACGTCCTGTTGTCGGGCGAATATCTATAGTAGAATTCAACTTCTTTAACACCAGTCATATCGTCTGATGCCGTAGCGGTCAGAACGAGTGGGACTTTGTTCTGCCAGTAAGGCTCAATTGGATTGACTGAGGATACAGGTGGTGTGGTATCAGGGATGACATAAAAGTTCTCCGTTCCCGTTGCCGGGTAACCTCCTGTATATCCTTGAGCATTCATGGCAATTGCATAAAAAGTGTGAACCCCAGCAAGGTAGGGACCGCCTGTATACTTGAAAGTCCCACCCCCTGACCAAGTAGCCACATTAATGCCGTCAACAAAGAGCTTGGTCCATTGGATATCTCTATCTGTAGAAGAGACGGTAAATGTCACGACATCCATGATTGTCGGATTAGCAGGAGAGTAAGTAACTGAAACTTTCGGAGCGGGAATCTCTGTTACCCCGGCGGGAAGGTAGGTCGGTTTCTTGATTTCTTCGGCGAATTCGCCAACGTAAGAACGAAAACTGCTAAGATCCTCACGAATCTTGTTATCGAATTTGACCACATCCTCTGTCGGAACGTACTTAACAAGCCGAGCGGAACCTCTAATCTCTTCTTCTGTGTAGCCAAGTCCCCTTAGAATCTTTTTGTCAAATTCTGGTAGCCCCTTCTCCTCTATGTACCTCTTGACAATCTCGGCTTCCGTCTCGTCTATGGTCAGCTTCAATTTCCCGTCCTTCACAAAGCACTCGTTCGGAATAGCGAGCATCAGACCGGCAAGCCAGTTTATGTCCTCCTCGGTTAACCCTAGGTTCTCAAACATTTCCTTTGTTTGGGGTGGGAAGCCCTCAGTTTTTATCCAATCCTTCAGTGCTTGAATCTGCTCCTCCGTCATGGGTATCTCAAGCTCTTGGAGTTGCTTTAGAAGCGATGGTATTTCATTTTCTAGCACCAGTAAATCACCCAAAGCTAGGTTAGCATAGTTACGGGCAGCACTTAACTGCCGAAGCATCCATTCGCTGTCTCCAGCAATTCTCGCACCCTCATACTTGCTGAAGCTCCTCCGCATAGCTTCATAATTCGCAACGACTGCAGCGTACCTATAAACTACTTGTTTGAATTTATCTGGCAGTTTTTCGATTTCGGGTATGATGCGTAGCTTGGGTTCAACCAGCACTTTGTAATCAAAGTCTGGGTTGATAGCTACCTGCCAGTCCACATCCGAACTCACATATTTTTCGTACCCACCGATAGATTCTGCAACCACCCCTGCCACTACAGCAATCCAACCCAAAGGACCAGCGGAACCACCCCAGACCTTCAGACCCACTCCGAAAGAAATTACTCCACCACCCAACTCCTCCTCCTTGATGCAACTCTGCAAACTCTGAAACTTTGTCTTAGATACCACAACTTCCATTTTGAGCTGGGAAGGACAGACTTGTGGAGGTGGCAAAGAAGTCAATGTGTAACCAAAGTCAGCTTCGTGAAGCATGTATTCTTTCATTTTACTTTTGACCCATTCCTGATAGATTTCGGTTGCAATATCCGCTGCGATTTCATATTTAAGAGGCAAGAGGGGCCTAAAGTAATCCCAGAGAATCTCTGCGATATTGTGTCTGGGCTTGCCCTCAAGCGGTTTCAGCCACCTCCAGTAGTGAGAGTACGATAGCTTATATGGCTTCTGAGACCCAGCACCGATTTCCTCCTCAATCGTTCTGCCTCCCGTAGTGACATCAAATTTCGCTGGGTCTATTGTCACTTCACCAACTGGAAGAACCGTTTCATTCACATTTAGCGTCATGTAAAGAGGCACGTTGCTGGGATTCCTTACCGTTATAGTGATTTCGTAAGTAGTGTTCATTTCAACTGCCTCCTTGGGCTGGATATCCCACTTGATATCAAGATAGGCCGGGTTGACTGTTAATTGAATTGAGCTCTCGTTGTTCGCCTCGTTTGTTTCCCAAACCTCATTTAGTGGGTCCACAACCACCCTTGCAGTATGTGTACCTGATTGAGAAACCCTGTACTGAAAATCCGTCCACTTGTGAGGCCACCCTGAAGATTGGACATGGATGCTTCCCCTTCTTTGACCCCGTCAATATAAAGGTAAACACGAAAGCCCGGCGTAACCCTTTGACCAAGGTTCTTCACTTTAACATAAAAATCGACCAGATCGCCCACGTAAACCGTGGTCCCTTCGCGCTTAGGCTTTATCACGGAATAAGAGAATGTTTCTACGGTCAAATCTGGGAGAATAAAGCTAATGGTTACCTCTCCTGAACGTTCATTGTTGGTTTCATTTGACTCAACTATCAAGCCTGTTGCATCTGCTACCGCTCTGTAAGAGAACTTACCTTGGCGAGTAAATTCTACGGAAAAAGCGACATTATAACTTGAACCCGGAGGTAATTCAGGTACAAAATATCTCCCTATTAGGCTTCCATCAAGGTAGAAATCTAAATAGGAACTCCCAGCTTTTGCATTTCCTTGATTTTTCACGGTTACGACAAAATCTCCAGTCGGGTAGATTTTTGGATTATCAAGTGGAGGATGCGTCACCTTACAGGAAACATCAGTTACTACGAGATCGGGCTTCGTAGGTTGGTAAATGAACTCGACCTTATCCACCCAACCGGTATCAGCTCCCCGGCTAACGGATGGATCTTTTGTGTATTCCCACTTAAGCTCGTGCCGACCATCGGGTATATAATAACTCTGTCGTTCCCAATCGGTCTCCCCGCTTATCCTCGCCCTTTCCTGACCATCGATATAGAAGTGGAGAAAATCATAGTTGTGCTCTGAAGAAACTTTCCACCAGAAAGAAAGGGTTCCCGGCCCACAAACATTTGTAGAAATCCAGCTCGCCTGGCTGTGCGATATTAATCCCGACCGAGCCGAAGCACCGCCGTAATAGAACACTGAGGTATCGCACCCCCACCTAGTATTGCCGCCAGTGCTCCAAGTCAACCCTGAGATATCCAAGGCTCCCCCGAAGTTCACATCCGTAGACCAGTCCCAATATTTATTGACCCAATTGGCGCGGTAGGGGAAGTCTGCATATTCTATAGTGGAGAGGGATGTAGTCCACCTGTGCGGTCCTACTTCGTACTCGATAAATGAAGTATCATAGAACCCGCTTGTAGCATAGTAGTGATAGTCCGTGCTCGTGTATACACATGAGAATTGTTGGGCACAGGCCTCAGTTTCGGAAAGCCCAATATCTGCGAGTCTTAAAAGCTCCCATCGATCATTCCAATAAATCCAAGCCGCCCAAGTTGTGTCCCACTGATAGTTTATCCCAACCCTAATCCACTGCCCCTCAGAGATTGCGTACTCTTCGAAGATATTTAGCGTCCTATTTTTTGTGTCGTACTCAAAAACATACTGTTTCCCGTCTTGCCATCCTATTTCCGCCCAACCGACTATGATGTAACGCGTGGCTTCAGAGTCGCAGAAGGTAATACCGCTATAGAAGATGTAATCCCCGCTCGGCACGTCGGGGTTTGTAACCTGTAGACAAGTGACGAAAGACTTGGTCAAAGGCTGTGTAGTCGCACAACCAACGAAGTGAAAACCGGCACTGCCTTTCTCGGTCTTTGCATTGAGTGGGGGCACCTTCAAGCTGAAATTTAGAGAGAGCGAATTCCTAGACGAATTATCATTGAGGTTCTCGAGGATTGGCGGAGGAGGTGGCTCTATGAAGTATTCAGCAGAGGAGCTTGAGAGGGTCTGTTCCGAGTTTGAACCTGTCGAATAGCATGGCAAAATTCCAAAAAGAGTAAGAACGATAAATACGTGCGACAGCACAATTGCAATTTTGCCCATCTCACTTTCCGCAATTTGCTTTAAAATACCCGCCGGAAAAGAGAATGAAAAACTTCAGACGAACCGTGACAAGTGTGTTCTTCGGTGTGATCTTCACCGGATTGCTCTACGGTATATTTTCCTCCTTTGGTGATCTTGCGTTGCTTGAGAATGCTACTGGTATCTGGAGCATGTTCCCCGTTCCACTGGTTCCCCTCCTTGTCGCCCTCGCTACGGGATTGGGGGTGAGGGGAACGTTCCGAAGGGATGTCCTACTAGCTTCGGGGTTAATCCTGTCCGCGGCTGGTGCGTCCTGCATTGCGATCTGCTCTGTCGGCTATCTTATGGGCCTTCCGAGCGAGCCTTGGTTGGTATCGTTTCTCGTGAGCCTGATTGGGTTCGGAGCAATCATGTTTGAATCCATAAGGAAGGAAGGAATTAATTTTAGAACTACTATAATGACTTCATGGTTAATTATCCTTGCCTGTCTCATCTTTGGCTCTATTTGCATATTCCTTTTTCCTTCTCTGCCTATAACGAGTTTTCCCGCAAGTTTGACTGTAACATTTGCAATTATAGCCCTGATTGATTGTGTGGTTATGGTGTTCCCTTACCAAATAAGGGAAGAAGGAAAAAGAAGGGGACCAATTTGGATTAAGGGAATGACTATAATGGCAGCTGGCACCATTGGGCTTATTGTGTGTGGGATACTATCTGACATTATGGTTTATTATCCCCATTTCGCTATGGAATTATCCGTTCTAGTGATCTTAGTAGGATCCATGATTGCGTCGAGTAAAGATATGGCGACGGGAAAGGGAGCTATCGCGAGGATTATGTTGCTTGTCGGATTCCCTTTATTTCTGATCGGTGTCCTCTGCGAAACCTTTGAGGATTTGGCCGATTATCTCGGGATTTACGGCATGCCATCGGTCGTGGTAGCAATTGTTGGATTCATCATCTTCTTCTGCGGGGCTGGAGTTGTCGAGACACCAGAAAAGAGTCAAAATAACCCGCCTCCGTCTTCCCTGAGGGTAACTTAACCCCCATCACCTCTGTGTAAATTGACTGCGGTCATGGTTGAAGCTTCGAGCTGGTTCAAATCCCGACGAACTTGAATCCCCAATTTTCCCAGTTGATGGGTCAGATTTATGAGCTCTCTCCGTCGGTCAACAATCTATCTTGGGTTTAAAGAAATGAAAAACGCCTACGTGAGCTTCTAGCAAGACGAACTCAATCTACCATAAGTTTTCTTATTTATGGTAAGAAAACTCGCAACCGAACACGAACCTCCGCACCTCGGGCACCTCGGATGCCCATCCTCTTCAGACATTTATTCCTCCCTCCCCTAGGCCTTCCGCGGGGGAGCGGGGTCGAGGCGGGGATTGTGGTGGGCGGAGATGGCAACGCAAGAGCCCCCGCTCCCCTTCGCGGATTGGTCAACCATTTTCACACTCCCTCACACTCACCTGCTGGTGAGAGACCTGCCATGAACTCGCTCATTGTAGGTAGGTTAACAATTTTGTTGTCCAAATCTTAACAAAAGTTGACAATTTCATTGTTAACTTTTGTTGTTAACTTCATGGTTAACTTTGCTTGTGTACCCTAATGCATACCGGAGCCTGGTTCCAATCGACAAGCGAAAATCGCACCCCTCGGTGCCTTTTCAGGTAGTAACCACTTCCTTCTAGTCCCCGTCCAAACCTCCTCTTAAAGTAAGGCGTGTAGGTTGGGCTGACCCTACTTGTCAAGAAAAGAGTCAAATAACTACTTTTGTTAACTTTTGGGTGTTAAAATTTGTTACTTTTATTGTTAACTTTTTGGTCAACTTTTTGATTTGTATAATACCACTCGGCTTAGTCCTGCCTCCATGGCACATTAATAAATTTATAACGAGACCGTAGAAGACATCGATCTGTGCTTGGAAGGGACGGGAAAACCGTTGAGGTAGTGTATCCTAGCGGGAGTGAGCAAGTTCCGGCGTTGAGTCTCCCTCCCTATTTCTAGCACCCTCTTCACCCAACTCCACCGCCTTCTCGCCTGCCCAGATTTGCCTTTGGATGTCGAGTTCCCTCAACGCTCATCCTAACAAAAACGAAACGGTGAGGAAGAGGGCGAAGGTCAGTCCCATCATGGCCAGCCAGCCCACCATGGAATGGAGTTCGGCGCTTAGGAGGAGGTAGGAGGAAGGAGAAAACCACTTTAGAATGGTGAGGTTGAGGGTTAGGTTTACAGCTACATAGAAGATGACCAAGTATAGAAGCAAATGGGCGAACCGTAGGGGCCTAGCTATTCGAGGGATTTTCAACTTCTTCATGAGCTTATGCTCCCTGCCTCCCATGCCTGCAATCCAAAGGTAAAGGAAGAGCGGAAGGAGGAATTCCTTGAAGCTTAACCAAACCGTTTGAGAATCGAGTCTTCCCCATCCTGGCATGAACCAGGCCCACAGAAAGGTAACGGCAAGGAAGCAAATCCAGCGATGGCTTGGTTTCCAGATGGCTTCAGCAAGGAAGAAAAATAAAAGATAAGTAAGCCAATCCCGGCTTATCTCAGTGACTCTGCCTTGAAGAAAGACTGGGATTAAGGTGGAGAAGAACCAGAATGTGGGTACGAGGATGACCTTAATGAAAGGATCGATTTTCCAATTTTTAACCCAGAGCCAGAAGAGGAAGGGTGAAACAAGGAAGGTACCGATGAACCCGACTTGGAATAACTGCTGCGGAATCGGGATGGAGGCGGGAAGCCAAGGATGGAGCTTCGATACAATCCAGGCACAGATAATCAACGAAAGAAAGTCGTATTCGTTCGGCAGTCTCATGTGACTCCCACACCTAGTCTTTTTTTCTCAAGGATGGCTCCCATCACCTTAGGAATGAAATCTTTTGGTCCAACCTTAACACAGTCCACTCCCATTTTTCCGAGCTCCGCCTCAGTCTTTCTGTAGGAATTCTCGATTTCCTCCAGCAGAGAAGATTGGATGGACGAGAGAGTTTCAGTGGGCTGAGGCCGAACCTCGAAACGAGGGGTAAAGGGACATATGAGAACGAGTTGGTGCCCTCTTCCCCTTATTTTCCTGACGGCATCCTTTAGCTCGTCAAAATCTGCTCCTTCCAAATCCGTCAAAAGAAGGACGAGCATAGATCTCCTGCTGAATCGACAGACGAAGCCTGCGAGCTCTTTGTAGGACTTTCCGCCCCCTGCTTTAACTTCCGAGAGGACATCGAGAAGCCTGTAAAATTGGCCTCTTCCCCTTCCAGGCTTGAGGAACCTGTTTACCTTGTCCGAAAAAGATACGAATCCATACAAATCCCCTCTCTCCTCTGCAAGCTTAGCCAGCAACATGCAGGCTCTGACTGAATACTCAAGCTTCGTAAGGGGTTCGGTCCCGCCACTCATAGTCCAGCTGGAATCAAGACAAAGGAGCATGGTCAGGTTTTTCTCGGACTCGTATTCCTTCGTCATGAGCTTAGAATACCTAGCGAGATGTCGCCAAGAAATTTTTCTGAATTCGTCAGTTGGAAAGTAGTCCCTTATTCCCCTGAAGTCTCCCCCCAAGCCTGTTTGTCTGGTGCGATGCGGTCCGTAGAGCTTCCCCAGCTGTCGGCTTTTTCCTCTCAGCTCGAGTTTTCTAACATCCTCATAGCTTGGGTGTATGACAAGGTCTTGCGGGGGTTGGATCTTAACGAAATCTTCGAAAAATCCAAATCTATCCCTGAGTCTTAAGCCCAGGCTCACCTTAAATTTCCCTCTCCTTGCCTGCATTCGATACTCTTTTTGATACCAACCCGGCAGGAGGAGAAAGGTGGACTTCATTTCGGGAGGATCGAAGATATCTTCTACCTCAAAAACATCCGGATAAAATAATCCCTTAATCTTTATCCTTTCCTCTAGTGCCTGATCGGCAAAGAGTTTGGTTCTGAGGAACTCCCTTCTGATGGTCCGCTTTGCCAGTGCTCGCTTGACGGAGAGATCGAAAAGTGAAGGTAGGAAACCCAACCACAGAATCATACCAACGAAGAAGAAACCAGGTTTGTTCAAGATGAAACTGAAAAAGAAGCAGAAAAGACCTAGCCCGAAGACGGTGTAAAATCCCTGTAAAGGTCTCATTTAACCCTTGGGATTTCTACCGAACTCTCGATGGACTTTATCACATCGAGGACTGTTTTGCCCTCGAGCTCGGCCTCGGGTTTTAGTATGAGCCTGTGGTTTAGAACAGGCACAAGCATGGCCTTGACATCGTCAGGAATTACAAAATCCCTACCCCTTATGGCAGCATGGACCTTGGCTGTCAGTTGTAAGGCTATGGAAGCCCTAGGACTGGCTCCGAGTAACAAGTCCGGGCTCTTTCTAGTTCTTGTCACGATTTCAACAATGTAGTTCCTGATGGAGGGGTCTATGTACACTTTCTCTACCTCCTTGGAGAGTCTAACGATTTCCTTGGCGGAGGTAACCGCTCTAACCGCTTTTCCTTCTCTCTCAAGTTCAAGTATTTTGATTTCCTCTTCCTTGGTGGGGTAGTCAACAATCACCTTCATCAGAAAACGGTCTACCTGGGCTTCGGGGAGGGGATAGGTACCCTCTAGCTCGATCGGATTTTGAGTGGCAAGGACCATGAAGGGAGAAGGAAGAGGATATGTCTTTCCCTCGACGGTTACCTGCCTCTCCTGCATACACTCGAGTAAGGCAGACTGGGTTTTTGGTGGTGAGCGATTGACCTCGTCGGCGAGCACGATGTTAGCGAAAATCGGTCCCTCTTTGAAAACGAATTCTCCGGAATGCTGGACATAAACGTTGGAACCTATAATGTCCATGGGCAGCAAATCTGGGGTAAATTGGATGCGTTTGAACTTACAACCCAGAGCGGCACTGAAGTTCTTCGCTATGTGCGTCTTTGCGATTCCTGGAACACCCTCAAGCAAGACGTGACCGCTCGAAAGAAGACATATGAAGATTTTTTCCATAACATCTTCCTTTCCTATGACGACTTTGGAGAGCTCGCTCCTCACCCGGTTCCAAAGATTTTTTATCTCCTCGACCAAGCCTCCACCTTCTTTTCAATCTCGTTGAGCTCTTTTATCAACCTTTCAGCGGTTTCCACGTCCACGCTCAAAACACCTTGGTCAACAAGGTGACAGGTTGCGAGGGTTTTTACAGCTTTGGTCTCCTTCGGCAGGTTGCTTCGTAAGGCCTTTAAGACTTCCTCAACGTTGGGTTCCACGCCCATTAATCTCGCGCACCTTCTAAGAAAGTGGTAGTAGCAGGTGAGGAGCGGAAATGAGAAATCTGAGCGAGATTTGCTTTTTGAAAGCTTGGCATATTCCCTCATCTCTTTTATCAGCCTGCCTTCCGGCCTTGAGACGAGTTTTTGTCGTCTCGGCCATCCTGCCCAAACGACTGCGGCAATTGTGACCAAGCAGATGGGCAAAAGTTTGTCCGTTAACCATGCGGACCACAGCCAGAGTTCCGGCTTATGTCCGGAATGAGTTAAATCAATCAAAACTGCCCTACCCATGGGTAGCACAAAGCTCTCGCCCTCAAAGGAGATTTTCTCTGCACAACCTGCCCATTTCATAAGCGAATGTACAAAAGGGATGTTTCGTTGGATGATATCATTTATAAAGATGCCAGGATCCGCTATCAGTACGACCTTTCCTTGGGCATCAGAGTAGTGGAGAGCCACTATCACGGGATAGGATCCCGAGGGTTCGTTGGAATCTTGGGTACCGTTCATGTTGACATCAGGATAGGCTTGCCTTGAAGAGCACGCAACGGCTTCTATGGTGGGTAAACCAAGAGGTGTGGGCCTAGGTCTAGGCTCCGTCCAGATGTATGCAGGACAGTTGGTCAATATTTGGGAAACCCCACTGAACATCTCTCCCCGGAGATCTTTTAGTACGACAAAATCGGGCCTCTTTTCATAGCTGCCGGGATCACGGAGAAGTACTGGCAGGATGCGGGCACCAAAAAGGTTAAGGGAGGAACCGGTTCCATCGATATCTGCCACCACTATCAGGATTCCGTTCTCTTTCACAAATTCGATAAGCTGTTGTGTTTCATGTTCAGAAAACTTTTCCGTTGGGCCGAGGATGATTAGAACTCCGTGACGATATTGCTTCAGAACAGAGTAATCGGTTGTCAGTAGCTTCGCACCGTAATTTTTCTGTAGAATCCTAAAGAAGTCTGAGCACCCTTTCCAGCTTGTATCGAAAGGGTCGTAGGTTGTGGGAACGGCCGAGGGACCGGAGCGGGTCGTAAGAAGGATTAGAAGCAAAAAAGCCAGCAGAATGATACCCAGCTTTCTCAGCTCCAACGCATTTTGTCCAAGGTGGAGCATATCCCCTCTACTGCTTTTTCGAAGTCTTCTTTAGTAAGTGGTTTTTCGCTGAACATGGCTTTTTCGTAGACCTCCACGAAAGATTGGAATTCTTGACTTGGAAAACCTTCAAATCTCTTTGCCAAATCTTCGGCCACTTCCCTCGCAGTTTGGTTTACTTTTACTTCATACTTACCTGAACCCACCAGCATACCCAAGAATTGATGGTAGGCGGCAATCACACCATCTCTGTACTTCTTTGCTGAAGAGAACTCCTGCAGCATTTTCCGGAGATTGGCAGAGGGTGAGGCTACTTTCTCCGCCTTCTTTCTCCGGAACAGAATGAGGGAGGGGATGAGGGCTAATGGGGTAAGTAAGACCCAAAGCCACGACACGCCTCTCGATTCCCCTGCGGTCACTTCAAAGGTATGATTGCTAGATTTAGAGGATATGTATCCCTCGATCTGGGGCTCAAAAGAGGTTTGAACGGCATGCTGTCCCAGCGACAGATTGTCGGTTGGCAGGCTGAAGGAGTATTCCCCGCGATTGTCCGTAGCGACCCTTGCGACTGGAAAGTTATCCACTAAAATGATGATGATTTGTCCCGGTACCCCCTCTCCAAAATCGTCGAGAAGTTTGCCACGTATTCTGAGCTTTTCACCCCTTCTAACCACGGTGCTGGAAAGAATCATGTGTAAAGTGGTTTCTGCTTGCAAAAGGAGGGGACGTGTGTTCTCGGCGGTCAAGGAGCCTTCACGGTAGATAGCGGTAAGGTACTTAACTCCAACCCTCTCCGTCCTTGCAAAAGAGAAGGAGGTTAAGGTTGGTTTGCTTTCCGTCACAGGTGTAGCAAGGGTGGCCCAGGTGGAAGTATCGAGAATCTTAATGGATTTTCCAACGAGTGGAGAACCCAGAAACGTAAGTCTAATAGAAGCGTTCACATTCTCCCCTCTTCTGGCAGTTTCCTGACAGTCGAACTCCAGAACTGGCATCGGCTGCGCAGGCCGTTCTTCTTCTGGCGGCTGGTAAGACTGCGGGGAGTCGTCGAGGGGCAGGTGGGAAGGATCTCCTGGAGGGGTTGCATCAAAATAAACCCATCCATAGGGTGGAAAGTAGACCTCGACCAGAGCATGACCAGGTGGTGTGTATAGAAGTTTTCCATCAAGTTCTTTCTTGGGGAGGTAGCCAAACACCATTCGGGCAGGAATTCCGAGACAGCGGAGCAATACGGCCAAAGTTGTGTTAGCGTGCAGACAGAGCCCCTGCCTAGTTTGGAGATAGGTCAGAGCTGCGTCTCTTTCGATTTTCTTGGTGAGGGGGCCATAGGTGAAGCCCGTCTTTAGATATTCCACAACTTTCATGGCCTGTTGGTAAGGACTAAGTTTTGAATCCTTGAGGCTTTCAGCCACTTGTTTTACCTCCTGAGGAAGAGAGAGGGGAAGCTGGAGGCATTTTTCCTTTATTTCTTGGGGTGTCTGGGTTTTGAGATCTTCCCAGGTGACTCTCTCCAAGTCTTCGGAGGAAGGAGAAGGATGATAAGTTGTGGCGTACCTTATCGTAGCAGGTCCTTGAATGACAAGTCTAAAGGTTCCGGCAAATTTATCCCACAGAAGCTGTAGGCCTACGGAGAAATTGGCAACAACGTTGAAAACCTTTGAAGCAAAGGAAGGAATGGGGAGCGAGACTTCGCCACCATTTGTTTGAAATTCCACATAAAGGGTGGGCGCATTTTCACTTTCTTCTTTGACTTGAATGCTCTGTGTAGTTTTTTGCCAGCTAGTTCCGGTGTAGTAGTCCGCACTATCCACCTTCATGAAAAGGACTGGTTTGGTAGGCTCAGTGGTGAACAGGACCGTGGGGGACTCAGGAGGCACTTGGTTTTGTCCGGAGGGTATGTTCCACTCGTCGGAGGAGGGGGGTAGGTAGGTACTTTCTGGCCCCCACGGTGAGTAACCTGGTCCCTCTACGCCACTCTGATACTCTGGTGTCGCACCTCCGTATTCAAGTTCATACGCAAAGACGGTGGGTAAAAGCAGTAACAGCAGTAAGAGCGGACCCACCCTCATCATTATCTATAGGCTTAGGAGAATAACGATGAAGAGGATCTGGATTTTGGTCTGCGGGGTGCTCCTGTTTGTCTTAACTGGAGGGGTGGAGGCAAAAGCAGAAAAAATGCTGTATCCATCTGTCGACACCTATGTGGACAACCAGTATCCCGACAACTCCTTCGGGTCTTCATACGTTCTGGCAGTAACTAATGTGGAGAGTCTTACTCAGATGTCATACCTCATGTTCGATCTTTCCGGCATCCCCTCCAACGCTGAAGTTCTTTCGGCTTACCTTAGCCTGTACGCAGTCTCTAGGTTTGGTTCGAGTCATCCTCGTGCGTTCAGAGTACCTAGTGCGATCTCTGGAAACATGACATGGCAGAGCAAACCTGCATACGCCACAGATTGGTACGCAGATGGGCAGGGTGACGGAATTGTCTACTGGGATGTGAAGGAAGCGGTGAAGAGTTCTCTTTCCACTGGTGTGGTGTCTTTCTGTTTGGCATATCCCGTCGCAGGTAATTCTGAAAATTTTTACTCCAAGGAAAGTAGTTATCCGCCCGCTCTCAAAATTGAATACAACACCCCTCCCCAAATTGAAAGTTATTCCTTCTGGCCACAGACAGCAGAGTGGGGTGAAAGCTTTACTTTTTCCGTGAAATGTTGGGACCCGGACGGGGATTCTCTAAACGTCACATTGGTTCTGGGGGGAGCAAGATTACCGATGAGACAGACAAGCGCACGTGACTACTTATACAGATGGACTAGTCAGAAGGAGGACATTGGAACGAAAAGCTTCTACATTGAGGTAAGTGATGGATTTTCCACGATAACCACGCCCATGAACAATCTGATCATCGAAAGACAATCGACATATCTGAGTCTTTCTGCCTCTTCCTCTGAGGTTCGAATAGGATCGACCATTCGCTTTCAAGGAACCATCAGCCCTCCGCTAACCGGAGTCCCAATAAAGTTAACTCTAGTGACCCCAACTGGGGCCACGCGCGAAGAACAAACTTCTACGAAGAACGGGCAGTTCAGCTTTTTCTTGGAGAATTTCACCAAAAACGACCTTGGCCGATGGAGAGCTGTTGCCAGCTTTGTAGGCAATGAGTATTACAAGCCATCCACGAGCCCTGAGAAGACTTTCGAGGTTAAAAAGGCCTTGAGTGTGATAAGTGCTGAAATTTCCGAGAACCTCGTGCGGGGAGATCGAAAGGTAGTTCTTTTTGGCACTCTTAATCCTCCCGGTGTTTCGGGGGAACAGGTTGTTTTGAGCTTCTGGGTTGGTGAGTCAAAGTTTGAGGAGACGGTCCTTACGGAATCTGGCGGAACTTTCTCCTTTAAGTTTGAGCCCTCAAAACTCGCGGAAAAGCATGGAATAAAAGATTGGACAGGAGAATGGAGAGTGACGGCGAGCTGGACCGGAAGCGATATCTACTCCGGATCTCAAGTTTCCTCGTCTCTTCTTGTACTTGCACCACTCTGGGTGGAACATTGGTTTCCTCTCGCTTCGGCTCTCAGTGCAGGATTGCTTGGGGGGCTTACTGTCGCGGTGATTAGAGCAAGAAAAACCTACGCCCCCCCACCCCTCTCGAAATCTAAAGAGAAGTTAGTTTTTGAGGTGAAGGAATGAAAACCGAGGCTGTAAAAGCTAAGGGACGTACAGATCTTCTCATTTCTTGGCTTCCAGCTTTTTTCCTTTGTGGGCTGATTCTAGCACATCTTAGTAACTGGCCTCCACAACTGGAACAAATAGGTCAGTTGCCGGTGCTTGGCTGGATAGGTGTTGCCGGGTTGACCATCGTTTGTGCTAGAGTTCTTAGATTGTTGGGGGCTTCACCGGAGAGCATTCAAAGCTTGGGGGCGATATCTCTCAGTTGCTTTCTGAGCCTTCTCTGCCTCTGGATCGTACTTGGAGTTTATATCGGAGTCGAGCCTTTCTACTTGGTAGTGTACTCTGGTTTCATCTCCGCTGGGATTTTTCTCCTTCTCCTTTGGCCGAGGAAACCAAGAAAACCAGAAAAAACGACTGAGCCATCTGCTCCTCCTGTTCCTCTCGGTCCGACGGAGCTCGAGAAGATACAGAAGAAGCTTCTTGCTTACATCAAGGAGCATGATGGAGTAGTGGAGAGAAAAAAGTGCTTAATCGACCTAGGACTGACGGATGACCTGTTCGTGGCGGCGATTAGAGGTTTAGAGAAAGCTGGAAAGCTGAAACTTAAGGAAGGTATCGTTTAAGCCAAGGAGGAGAGGAGGAAAAGCAAAACCAAATAGATGGAACTCGAGAGCAGTGCGGTTCTACCGATGTTGTGTAAAACCGTGATGGCATCGCCCGGTGCAGTTATACCGGCGATGTATCTTGCCACACTCAGGCTCAAGAGAAGAGTCAAAATACCGACTGATAAAGAGAGAAGGGAAAGTTGGGAGGTGGACAGTCCTGTTGGGAACAGCCACCCAGCAGGTAACGACGATGTGATTTTGGTGAAGGTTTCTACAACCCAAACAGAGATTGAGCAGACAAGCGGAAGTAGAACAAGCGACAACATCCAAAGGTTAGAAATTGCCTCTCTCATCCTCTCTTTGAATCTTCTTTCGACCTTCTCCAGTCTCTCGATCATTTGAGACGCATGTAGCAGGGCATCAGCAGAGGCCGACTCGCTTTTTTGCCTCAGTTCAAGGGAAGCTTCAAGGACTCTAGAGGCGAGTGGATCGGTTGGGATCTCCTCCTCCCCAAAGAAGGCGGAGTAGGGGTCGAGCGACTTCGCCTCTATGAGTATCAAGACCTTTTGAAGTTGGGGCTTGATTCCGCTGAAAAATTCGGTTGCCTCTCTGATTGACGCTGAGATGGTTTTACCCTCTTTCATCTTCTCGCCCAGATAGGAAATCAATCTCCTCCACTCTCGCCAAAGTTGCATTTCTCTCCTTCTTAGCCTCAAAGCCTCCCTTATTCTCATGAAGCAAAACAGGGCTATCGAAAGGCCGATTCCCAAAACAAGCCAAACTGGCGAACGAATGGCGAGAGGAATGAAAATGAGGAGCACTGGTAAGGAGAAAGCAATGGCATTAAAGCTTGGGCTGAGCCCTGCCTTGGGTAAAGGTAAAAAGAGAGGTCTCTTTTTAAGAGCAAGCGAAGTAAAAATCCAGAAAGCCAAGACGAGAGAACCGATGGATAACAAATAGAAGGAAAGACCAATCCCCCCACTCAACATTCCCATAAGAGGCGAGAGTCCTATCACCAAAACCACGGCGAGAGAACCAAAGGAGAGGAAGTATATGGTAGGGGAAACAATTCTGCCAAGCTCCTCCTCGGCCTCTCTCTCAACTTCTTCAATCAGTCTGTTCACAGTTCTTTCAAGCCGGATCTCTCGGGACGGTTCGCCTGAACCCTCGGATTTTAGAATGTCGAGAAGTGCCTCGCTAACCGTTTCATCCAGCTCCTTCCACTCCTTGGAGAGATAAAGCAAAGCTTCCCTCGTTTCTCTGAATTCTCCTGCTTCAAGACCCACGAGCACCCGTTTTAAATCGGAGGAGAGTCTGCCATCAGTTTTGGAGGCTTGTTGCATGGCTTTACGAAGACTAGGATGACAAAGAAGATTGAAGCAAAGAACAAGAAGGGTGAATATGGCTTCACCTCTGGCCCTGCTTATCTTCTGGCTGGCAAGCATGGAAGGGTAGAGCTGGAAAAAGAGGAAGAACGGAAGACAGAAAAGAACTATCCCCAGCAGCGAAAAAGTAAGCACGGATGTAAAATCCCAAAAGTGAAGAAGAATGAGCGAGCATGTGAATACGATTAGAAGAGGAAGGAGAAGCGAAAACAAGAGTCCAGAGGCGAATTCCTCGTCTTTGAGTTCCAATTCTGCGCGTCTTAGCTCCCTTTTTGTTTCCTCACTCAGCTGATATGTCCTTATTGGAAGGAGCTTGTGGGCTGCCTTGCAAAAGCCTACATAGTTCCACACAGCCATTCCTTCCAGTGCGGAAGAGGATTTACTTCCTCCTTAAGGCTGAAATAGTAATCATAGGCGGCAGTGACGAATGGCAGCTCTAAGTATTCCGGGCTTTTCTCCCTTCCAAGCTTCACTAGGATTGATTTCATGGAGGCTTCGGACAAAATTCTTTGTAGGAGTTCAGATTCATCGAGACCAAGTTTCTCGGCGGCATGAAAGAGGAGGAAGCTACCACCTTCCTCTGGTGGAATTAATCTCAAGCCATGTATATCAAACGACTCTATCTCAAAAGGCTGTTTTGAGTCCAGTTTCTGCATGGTGCGAGGATCACCCGAGATTACTCTCGATTTAAGAGAATCGGAACGCCTATCATCCACGAAAAGTGGAACTTGCTCCCCGTTTTTCCTCACTTCCGTTATTTCCGTAATCCTTCTGATTATCCCTTTTCTCGTTTCGAACTTCGCGCAGTGGATGATGAGATTTAGAAAGCGGATTTCGGCATCGCTGAGTCCCATTTGCTGTCTAAGGATGACCATCAACTCTTCCGTGGATTTGGCATGCATGCTGAGGATTACTGGTTGTCCTTGTCTTGCAGCTGCCCCTATCGCTGGTCTTATTGCCTCTCTCTGTCTAACCTCGGAAAAAAGCCAATAGGCAGGTCCACCCCTCAGGAATGCCTCTATAAGTCGTTCCAGTTCTGCCGGTTCTCTCACCCGAACATCAGTTACCCTATATCCCTGTATCACGAAGTCTCGAACATGGAGCTCCTCCGTATCCTGAAATACCACTATTTTGTTGTTTCTGCCGATTTCAGGAAGGTATGTTTCCAGCTGGGAGGTTTTAGCAGTGCCCATTCCTCCGATGATGGCGGCACTCGCACCGAGCCTCAACACATGGGAGAGGAAAGAGCTCGCCAATGGTGATAGGGTACCAAGGTGAATGAAGAGAGGCTGTGTCCAAGGTTTACGCCTCCGCCTTCTAATGCTGAGGCTGAGGTCTGCTGTTTTCGTGGCAAAAACCCTGAGTCCAAGCTCTGGGATTTCTGCGTCGAGATGCGGGTGTAGGTCATCAAACCTCTTCCCCTCCCTGCTTGCAAGCGCATCTATGAATCCTAGAAGCTCAGGAGTCTCTAAGTGAATACCGGTCTCGCATCTGCCCCATACATAGTGCTCAACCATAACCGGTTGTAGCTCGGCCGGAGGTTCAATTCCGATATCAGTTATGGAATCATCCCTAGACAGGGGTTCGAGAATTCCATATTTTGACCATTTCACAAGCATTCTAGCAGCCTGTATGAGTTCTTCCTTTGTGAAATCTTCTGAAAGTTCCAGCATTCGCTGGAAGTAAAGTTTTTCCAGAAATTTTTCAATCTGTTCGGTTCGTGAGAAATCGATTCCTTCAGGGACTTCCTTTACACCTTGACGATAAGCGTGATACATGAGTCTAACCAATCGAGGCGGAAGCCTGAATTCCGGAAGATCGATTTCGTAAAAGAAAGAGGAAGCTCCAACCTGCTCATATACTCTTACCGTTCCTCCACCTTCCAGTGTGTAGGTCTCTACAAGTCTTCTAGGATACCTTGAACCAAGCCAAACGCCTCTGATAAAGAAGGGCTTGATGAAGCAGTTGAAAACTTCCTCGTAGTTTTTTGGCTGCAGCCCCCACTGTTCGACCAAAAATCTTACTTTCCTGAGCCCTGCTTCTTCCAGAAGTCTCATCTCATGGGGATTGGTTCTTACTCTGGCGAGCATTTTTGGTTCTAAATCGGCTGATGAGATTCTCTTGGCAAGCTCTGAGAGTCTTGATGTCGAGTAGACGCGGTAATAGGCCTTTTTAAGAACAACCCTTTGAACAGGCTCAATACTGGCAAGCTCCGTGAGTACGCATCTTCTGCATTCTCCTTCCATTAGGCTAGCAAGATGCGGGCACTCGTAACAATCGAATTCCGCTATAGAGAGAGGTCCGGAATGTCGAACAAAGACCGGCATCACTCTTCGAGGAAAGGTCTTTTGGTCTTTCCCCTGACTACTCCCTCCTTCACCTCTTGTTGCTGTAGAGGAGGCGGAGGAGGAGCAGGCGATTTACCAATCGTCCGTTCCAGTGCTTCTACTCTTGCTTCCAAATTTTTCACCCTCTCAAAAAGTGCCGCAAATTGGTCAGAAAAATCCGCTGTCGGAGTTTCCTCTCTCTTTCTGCGTTTCAGCATTCTATTTTTCTAGCCAAAAAATGAAAGGCAGGATTAAAAAGACAAATCCGAGACACGCCATAATGACTCGGTTTGGAAGGGTGTAGATCGTTCTTGTGGACTGCCAAAGAACCGCTGCACCAAGAGATGAGATGACAGGCTTTATGGCCTTAGAGGGGGACTTGTCAATCCACCGTTCGAAGATATCACCGAGGATTGCTACATAGCCTGTAATCAGGGAGAGCCCAAGAAAAATCAGACCCAAGTCGAAAAAGTTCGAGGGTACTGGTGAGATACCCTGAAAGAGCAAAATCATTCCAGCGAGAAGCGAGAGGATAGCAAGGATGATTCGTGGATTCATTGTAAAGTTTCGTCACGCTATATAGAACAATGATCGGTGCACTTGTGAGCGGAGGAAAAGACTCAACCTTTGCTCTCAAGCTTGCCTTGGAACGTCAGTGGAAGCCAAGTCTTTTGATTACCGTTCTACCGGAAAGAAAAGATTCTTGGATGTTTCACACACCCAATCTTTTCCTCATGGATGCCTTTGCCGACTGTGTCGGTCTTCCACTTGAGAAAATCAGGGTTAGCGGAGAAAAGGAGAGGGAAGTCGATGAACTCATGTCTGCCCTTCGTGGACTTAATCTAACAGGCTTGGTTAGCGGGGCTATCGCATCCACCTATCAAAAAAAGCGCATTGACGAGATTTGTGACACACTCGGGGTAATACACTATTCCCCGCTCTGGGGGCGAGATCCCGTTGAAGTGCTGAGGGAAGAAGTGCTCTCGGGAATGGAGATAATCATCACTTCAGTTTCCGCGGAGGGTCTTGGAGAGGAATGGCTTGGAAGAAGACTGGATTTGAAAGCTGTGGACGAGCTCCTTTCTCTTTCAAAAAAGTTTGGTATAAATCCCGCGGGTGAAGGAGGAGAGTATGAAACATTGGTGGTGAACGCCCCCTTCTTTAAGTGCAGGCTTCGAGTCAAAGAGGAGGGCAAAGAATGGGATGGAGTAAGGGGGACTATAAAGTTAACGCTCCTTTAGCAGTATATTCTGAGGACTTTCTTAAGCATCGTCCGGCACCCGCTCACCCCGAGAGACCCGAAAGACTGGAGGTCATCGTAGAAGCCCTAAAGCGCGTTGGAATTTGGCACCAAATCAAAATCATGCCTCCTAGGAAGGCGAAAGAGGAGGAGGTGCTATTGGTCCATGAACGCTCCTATCTGGAGTTACTGAAGGATGTCTGTCGGAGGGAAATCCCTCTAGACGGTGATACTCCAACAAAACCAGATACCTATGAGGCGGCTTTATTGGCAGCTGGTGGAACTCTGGTTGGGGCTGAAGAGGTATTGAAGGGAAAAAGCTGTTTTTGCCTTGTGCGTCCTCCTGGTCATCACGCTTCCCGCAACAGGGGAGCAGGGTTTTGTTACCTCAATAACGCGGCGATAGCTGCAGCTTGGGTGAAGCAGAGAGGGATTAAGAGGGTGCTCATCTTCGACCTCGATGCTCACTGTGGTGATGGAACCGAAGAAATATTTTATTCCGACCCGGGTGTGCTTTACATATCCTTCCATCAGGATCCCTACACCCTCTACCCCGGCACGGGCTTCACTTGGCAAATTGGGGAAGGTGAGGGAGAGGGATACACGGTGAATGTTCCAATGCCTCCCGGTTCGGGAGACGCTGAGTATGCCGCAGCCCTCCAAGAAATCTTTGAGCCTCTCTATGCCCAGTACAAACCTGAAATGGTGATTGTCTCAATGGGTTTTGACGCCCATGAAGACGACCCCCTGACATCCCTTCGGCTCTCTTCGAATTCTTTCGGCTGGCTGGCGGAGGCTGTGATGAGAAAAGGACCTGCGCTTTTTGTGCTGGAGGGAGGGTACAGTCCGAGAGGGTTGGCGGAGGGAGCATGCAATGTTTTCAAAGCAATGCTTGGGGAGAAATTCGAGATGCAGCGGCCCAAGCGGATACCGGTGATAGACGAAGTACGAAACACTTTGAGCAAGTACTGGGAATTCTAATTCCACCGTTGTAAGGCCGGAAATAGTAAAAGAACTCGTAGTAATTGATGGCCAAGGTGGTGTAGCGGTTAGCATCCGGGCCTGTGGAGCCCGTGACCCGGGTTCGAATCCCGGCCTTGGCCCTATGGGCGGAGTTCCTTTGCTTTTTCTGGGATTCCCTTTCTAGCTAATTCGAGCTTTTTCTCCTTTTTCATTCTTTTGATTTGGGCCTCCCTCTTCCTCGCTTCGCTTAGTGAGGGAAGCTCCTCGGCATAGATGAGTTTGAGCGATTTCCAACCTTTAGTGGATCGAGCACCTCGCGAGAAATGCTGCTGGAGGCGTCTGCGAAGATTGTTAGTACAGCCAGTGTAAATTCTGCCCTTTTCGTCCATGAGGAGATAAACCCAAGGCATCATCCAATTGTTTCCCCTTTAAAAGGAGGCTACTCTCAGAAGAACCCGATGGACGCTAGAGGAGAACTCACCGAAATGCCGCTCAAGCTAGTGGTTTCCATAGCTGTCGCCATGTTTTGCCTAAGCGTTTTGATGCAGTTTGTTAAGACCTCTGAAAGAGCGATGCTGAAGGATTTGGATGTTCAGTTCCAGACCTCTCCCGGCAAACTTACGGTGAAAGTCTTTGATGCGCAAACTGGTAAGCCAGTCGGTGGCGCTACAATTACGGTAAGCTACCAAGGAGGCATGAAGGCATACACCCTCGGAACTGCTTCAAATTCCTACACTTTCACTTTACCCTCATGGGTCCTTCTAGTAAACGTAAAGGTAACAAAAAACGGTTATCTCCCATGGGAAGGGGAAGTTGCTTTGACCTGAAGGGGATTGAATCCCTTCCGGTATTTCTATTGGTCACAGCGATTCTTTCGACCCTAGTTGTTGGAACGGGAGTAAGAATGGTAGAAATTTTTGACGAAAAAAGAGACGAGCAGATTTCACTTGACGAGTTTCAGAAATTTGTAGAGAAAGCTAGGTCAGTCTGTTATGGGCTGGGCGAAGTTCAGGTAACGCTTAGCAAGGCAGAAATCCTACTCGATGGGAAATTTGCCAAGCTTCTATCACCTCCCAGAGTCGAAAGTCTGCCGATTCCTTTCTTCGAAAGATTAGTTTTGAAAAGGGGAACCTACACCATTCGACTCAGGAAAGATGGCGGAGGTTGGTTTCTTGAGGTCAAATGAGGGAATGGTAATCATTGCCTCCATCTGGACTTCTCTGGTTGTTTTGTCTCTTCTCGCTTGTTGCGTAAAATTACACTCGATGTTGCATCAGAGATTAGAACATCAAAGGACATCGGCTCTTGCCGGAGAAATCTCGCGACTTCTTTTTCTTGTTTCCGCGACGGAAGGTGAAGTAGAAACGGTGCTCGAGTTAAATGGTGTTTCAAACCTCAACATTAGTGGAGGTAATCCTGTAAGTATCACTGTTGTGACCTCCGAAGCCTCAGCGACAAGAAGAATCCTTTTACCACTCCCTGTTGTCTCTTGTTCCCTGACCAACCCCTCGAGGCTTCGAATTCTGAAATCCGACCTTTTCGTGTTCGTGAAAAATGATTGATCTCTTACGCTCGGCCTTTTGTTGCAGTATTTTTCTTCTTTTCGTGCTTTTCTTGGGGTCAGTGCAGCTGGGAAGGGAGGAAATAATAAAGACTCGAGAGAAATTCAGCTGGGAATGTCAAGTGGCGGAGCTTTTTGACGGTGATTTACATAAGTTTGAGGAGACCTGCAAACTCGCCAACGTCTTCGCGACCATCGCTGAGAACGGAAGGGTTCCCCACTTTTCCCATGATTTTGTTTGCCTTCCTGTGTGTTTTGAAAATCGCCCTACGGAGCTGGTGATATGGAAGGAATGGACCTAGGCTTCTTTTGTGTTTCAGTCACTCTCTCCTTGTTTCTTTTAACGGCACCTTTTTCGAACAGACCATCCCCTACTACTCTCGCTAGGCGTGCTCTCTTGACTGTTATTGAAGCAAGACCGGATGCTTTTTCATACAAATTTTTGGGTGTGCGGAGGAGCTTTGAATTCAAAACATACGGTCAGCTTCTTTGCGAGCTCGCTTATCTTGATTTCTTTCCTCGCGAATTTCGGGAGGAACTGGAAAAGGAGCTAGAAAATTTACTCAACCATCTCCTTCCGGTCGATTATAGATTGACTTTCAAAACGGGGGCGCATGTTTTGCAAGTGGGTAAAGGAGGAAAGGTTTGTCTCAGTCGGGAATCGCTTCAGCTAACGGTGCCGTCTTTACCTCCCAACAAAGTCGAACTCGTGCTAGAACTGTTTGCATGAACGCACCATTCGTTGCGGTAGGGATTGTAATTCTTCTAATTTCTGCAAGCGTGGCGTTGGAGTGGAAGGAGCTTGAACACCAGATTAACGTTCTTGACCTCCAGATTGATGAATTTCTCCGCTTGTCAAACAAAATGAAAGCTTCAGAAATGGACCTTTCTAATCTGCTGAGAGAGGCGGTTTACTCAGCACTACAGGAGGTGTGTGCGAAAGCGGATCATTACCCCTCAGATGAGGCAAGAGAGAACTTTATATGTGAGATAGCTCTTGGACACTTGCAGTCCTTTGCTTCTTGGCTCCCTCTACTACAGGGGGAAGCAAGAATTTTACTAAATCCAACATGGGTTAAAATCGAACAGGCAGAAAATGGATTCGTCCAAGCTAAAAGTGAGATAAATGCGTTACTTTCGATTAGCGATGCTCAAACTCGGATTACCCGTTTCATGAAAGAGGTCGAAACTCTCGTCGACTGCAGGTTTTATCTGCTTCAAAACAAAATGAACGAGTTCCTTCGGAGACTGGGTGAGATAAACAATAGGTGGAGAGACTTGGAATATCTGAGTGCATGGGCACAAGCGCTGACGGGTGAATTGAAGCTTTCGGCTCAGAAAACGGCCGGACTTTTTGAGATGGCATGGTGTGATTACGAGGCTAAGATTTTCGACACCTTTTATCCACCGGTTACCACTTTTCAGCTTCCTCGATTTCGGGCTCCTGACCTGTCATCCGCTGTGGAAATTATGAAGGATGTTCTGACAAAGCTCAGGAGCGAGGCTCCGCTAAAGGAAAAAATCGGGATAGCAAAAAGTGGGCTATCTGAGGTGAAGTCAATCCTTAGTCGGGGGGATAATTCTTTGTTCTGCCGATTGAGGAAGGCCTTGGTTGAACTCGAAAGTCAACTCGTGGGGATAGAAAGACTGCCAGAAAACGAGAAAGAGGAGCATCTCCAAAGACTGCTCCAAGAAGGAGACGAAGAAGAGGTCGACAGTTGGATTATTGGGGAAAATGGTTTGGAAAGAGTTAGGATACGAGCTCCCAAGCTTGAACCTCCCACCCTCCCCTCTCTCCTTAGGTTTTTGATGGGTTCAAGGGCTGAGCTCTCTTTGCTGTATCCATCTGCCGAAATCCTTTCCGAGCCTCAAGGCAGATTCGGTCTTTCCGTGTTCAGGGAGATGAAAATTTCAAAAATTTCTTTCCAGAGGGAGGATCCTTGCGGAAAATGGGGAAAAACGGCCACACCCATCTATTTATGGTTCTTGGATGCCACCGTCTGGTGGGGGCAGTACACCGTCACGTTGGAACTTGAAAACGAGCCCTTAGAAACGGTCGTTGATTCTAAATATCCAACTATTCCAACCCTTTCTCCGCTTCCGGCGCACTATCCTCTTCGGTACTCTTACCGAATCCCTAGGCGCGTTTTTCGAACGAGAGTCGTCATCGTTCTTCCGACTTCTTTTGAAATTTCCCAAACTAACACTCCTGACTGAATGAGCTACTGTTTGGCATTCTCCAGTTGACATCGGCGTATCACCAGATTCTTCAGAAGCTCAAGCTTCAGCGAGATAGATTCAAGTTTGACCATGAGAGCCTGCTCTATTTCCTTCAGGATGGGTTGAAGCTCCTGCAATATCTCCCTTGAAACGTGTAGGGGAAGTGCTGGAATTTCGGCCTCCTCGAACTCCCTCCTTATGCGTTCAATCAAAGGCTCGATTTCTTCCCCTGGCAATCCCATGGCAACGAAAATATCGTATATCTCATCGTCCTGGAATCCTAGCCTCATCATGGCCCTCATCACGTCAGAAACCGCAACACCTTTCATCCCGATTTTTGATAGGAGCACTCTCTTAAACGAGAAAAGAAGTGATGGAGTACGCCACCCATCCCTTGCTTAAGCCCCATACCGTTGAGCTGAGGAAATATCAGACAAGGATACTCTCAGAGATACTCGGCAGGAACTCCTTGGTAATTCTTCCCACTGGAATGGGCAAAACTTATTTGGCTCTCCTTACCACGTGTGCAAGACTAGCCCAGTTTCCAGATAGTAGAATCTTGCTCATGGCACCGACCAGACCCCTTACCGTACAACATTATGAGACCTTCAGGGGGTGCATGAATCTGCCTGAAGGAAGCTTAAAGTTTCTGACGGGGGAGATTCCTCCTGAAGAGAGGGAGAAAATATGGAAAGTGGGAAGGATTTTCTTTGCAACCCCTCAAGTTGTGGAGAGGGATATCATAACCGGGAAGCTTTCCTTGGAGAATTTTTCGCTGCTTATTTTCGATGAGGCGCATCGAGCAGTGGGTGACTATCCCTATGTTTTCATTGCCTCGCAGTATCTTAGGGTGGCCAGAAACCCAATGATTTTGGCTCTGACAGCTTCTCCCGGCGGGGAAGTGGAGAGAATAGAGGAGGTAAAGAGGAACCTAGCCATTCAGTGTATACAATTGAGGACCGAGGAAAGCAAGGACGTAAAGCCCTATCTCATGCCTGTCAAAGTTGAGTGGAGAAAAGTCGAGCTACCTGAGTATTTTCTTACGCTCAAGCGATTGCTGGAGGAACAGTTGAAGGAACATCTCTCGTCCCTGAAAAGTGCCGGATATCTGTCAAGCATTTCTGATGTCTCAAAAAAGGATCTCTTAAAGCTTCAACAGCAACTACTTTCTGAGCTTTCAAAAGGGAGCGATGTTTCACAGGCACTAATTTCCCAAGCTGCGGCCCTCAAGCTTCTTCACGCCTTAGAGCTCCTGGAGACCCAAGGGGTGTACGCGCTGAGATCTTTCCTAGAGCGACTTGAGGCGAGGAGCGGTCAACCTGGTTCCAAAAAAGTCGACAGGATTCTGACCCAGGATTACAGGATGAAAACAGCTCTGTCTCTTGCCAAGAGTGTGGAGGAGAGGGGACTGCTGGATCATCCGAAGTTGGAGGAATGTTTAAGGTGCGTTCAAGAACAGCTTGGGCAAAATCCTTTGTCGAGAATCCTCATCTTCACCAACTTTAGAGATACTGCGGAGAAACTTGTTTGCTTGCTGCATGGTTCGGGGATAAAGGCGGGGAAACTGCTGGGTCAGGCTGACAGGGAAGGGATGGAGGGAATGACACAGATGGAGCAACTTAGGGCAATAGAGGCACTCAAACGTGGTGAAATCAACGTGCTCGTTTGCACGGCCGTGGGAGAAGAAGGTTTGGATATTCCAGAAGTTGAGCTCGTCATCTTTTACGAGGCGGTTCCGAGCGAGATCCGATCCATCCAGCGAAGAGGAAGAACAGGAAGGACAAAGCCGGGAAGAGTGGTAGTTTTGTTGGCGAAGGGAACTAGGGATGAGGCATATTATTGGTCTGCCGTCCGAAAAGAAAGAGAGATGAAAAAACTGACAACTCAAAGAAAGCTGGAGGAATTTGCTTGGAGAGATTAAAAATAATCGCGGATCACAGGGAAATCCCGTCGGGGGTCGTCAAGAGACTCTTCGAGGCGGGAGTAGAGGTCGAGACGAGACAATTGGAAGTAGGAGACTACATAGTGAGTGCAGAGGTTGGAGTGGAAAGAAAGAGCACGAAAGATTTCGTTCAGTCAATCTTGGACCGGCGATTGATGGAGCAGGTGAGACTCCTGAAGGAGAGCTTTCCGCGCCCTCTCATGATTCTGGAAGGTGAAGATCTGTTCACAATAAGGGGAGTGCACCCAAACGCCATAAGGGGGGCCCTTCTGGCAGTGGCAGTCGATTTCGGCGTGCCAATCTTGTGGAGCAGGGACGAAAACGATACGGCTGCACTTCTCCTGGTTCTTGCAAAAAGAGAACAACTAGAAAGGGAAAGACCAGTTGCGGTCAGGGGCGAGAGAAAGGGATTGACATTGGAGGAAAAACAGAGATACGTTGTGGAGGGGCTTCCGGGAGTTTCGGCAGTGCTTGCTCAAAGATTGCTTGAGCATTTCGGGACGGTGGAAAGAGTGATGACGGCATCTGAGAGAGAACTACAGCAGGTGCGGGGGATAGGTGAGGAAAAAGCCAGGGAAATAAGAGAAGTTTTGACGACTCCCTACCCCAAGAGTCAGCAAAAGAGGTTTGAATTATAGCCTCCCTCAAAAATCTGCCAAAATTCTGCTCATTTTACCACGAAAAAGGGGTGCGGCCGGCGGGATTTGAACCCGCGTTACGGGCTTGGAAGGCCCGTGTCCTAACCAGGCTGGACTACGGCCGCTCAAAATACTAGTTCGTCGAAAATTTTACGATGATCGAAATCGAAGCAAGCCTATCAGCTGAATTCGAGGGTCTGGCGGTGATGAGCTGGATAGTAAAAGGAGCGAACGTTAAAAACAGAGACGAGGGGTTGGAGCAGTTGAAGAGGGAGGTTGAGCAGCAAATAAGGAGCAGGTTCTCGCTAGAAACTCTCAAGGATTACCCCGTTTTCAGGGCTTACAGAGATTTCTACTGGAAGCTCGGAATAGACCCAACCAAGGACAGGCCGGCGGGAGAGGCACTGGTGAGGAGAATTCTCTCAGGAAGACCTTTACCCACCATCAACACGGCCGTGGACTGCTACAACCTAGCGTCGGCAGAAACGGGCGTGGCAATGGGCGCATACGATTTTTCTAAAATTTCAGGAAGGCTGAGACTTCGAAAAGGAATGGCTGGGGAGGAGTTTTTAGGCATAGGATTTTCTGCACCCGTCAAGCTTCGAGGTGGGGAACCCGTCCTTTCGGATGAGGAAAAGATTGTAGCAATCTATCCCTATCGCGATTCTGAGATCACGAAAATCACAACTCAAACCAAGGAAATTCTGCTCCTTTCGTGTGGTGTCCCAGGTCTATCCTCGGAACTCTTGCGAGAGGCTGGAGAGAAAGCGGTGAGTTATCTCAGGAGGTTTTGCGGAGCTGTTTAAATTCGGTTTTTACACCTTCTCTTTCTACCACCAGCACCTTTCCCTTTCCGTAGGCGTTATGCCAGTCTTCCACCACCACGACCTTGTCTTTTGTGAGCTCGACTTCCTTGCATTTTTCGCCTATCAATAGTGTTACGTCCCCCTCAACCAAGTAGAACAGCTCCGGAAAATCGTGCTTTTCAAGCACCTCCACTTGCTCCCTGCTCGCGTGTTCAGGACAGTAAAGGCCCACCAGCCAGTTTCCCTCCCTGAAGAGCACCTCCCATCTTTTCCCTCCCCTCAACTTCAGCTCGCGCATCAGAAGTTTCTTGGATAAACCTTTAGGGATTCTTCCCACTCGATCGACTTTCGCTGCTTTGCCAGCAAGGTCGACCGAGGGTTGGTTACGGGAGAGCTCTTTTCTCGCAGGCTTTGTCTACATATGCTTGGTCACCCAGCAGTTTATCCAACTGGCGAACTCAGGGTCTTCCTATGAGTCCGTAAACGGGCTTCCAGCCCTCGCTTCCAGGTTCCTTCAGGTAGGGCTCAAGCTCCTGCTCGCTTCGATAGGTTACTTTGGAGGGAACCTTTCCCGGTGGGAAGGTCTGCAAGATTTCGTCGATGAGCATGGTAAGATACTTCAAGATGAACGCCACTGCTCTCTTCACCTTTTTTGGGTCTCCCAACGTGGCTCTACCTACCACACCCTCCGGTGTGGAAAACCATTCAAGCGGTTGGTGCCCCTGTCCATCACTCCACTTGGAGGGTCTTCCTAATCCATCCACCGCTTTGTCCATGTGTCCTTCGGGAAGATAGCCTCGCGGGTAAGTATCCACTGCATACCGCATGTCTACCATGTCTGGAACGAGGAGGAGAGCCAGTGAAGTCTCCGACTCATCGGCATGAACGAAGTCCGTTTCGAGTTCTCCTCCCCTATCTTTAGTCCTGAAGAACTTCCTAGCGGCCCGGTGCCAATCAATCATCCTGTAGATTCCAGGTAACTGATAGCGTTTCATGAAGGTCTGAACCGCCGATTCGAGTACCCAGAAATGACCGTGGTTGTTGACAAAGATTTGCTTCCTGTATCCGGCGTTCCACAGTCCCAGCATGATATCGATGATGAAATCCCTTAGGTGATCTTCCTCAATGATGACCGTTCCGGGCATTCCATAGTGGTGCCAGGGATGGGCTCCGTAGGCAATGGGCCACGCGAGCCCTACCGGTCTCCCCTGTTTTTCAGTATATCTTCTTACCGCCTCGCAAATTTGTGTCACAAAGAGGGTATCGGCACCTGAGGGGAGGTGTTTGCCGTGATACTCCGTTGATCCCACGGGAACTAGAATCACATCGTTCTTTTTCAGATTCTCCTGCACGATGTAAGCGGGAGTGGTCTGGAGGTACACTCCAGGCTTGGAAAGCTCGGGCGGTGAGGGAACTCCAAAATCCGCCAGAATCCTGTCAATTTCCTCGTCGGAAGCCATCCAAATCTCGTGCTCTAGCCTTCCCACCGAGGTTTCCTCGAATACCACATCTGGTGGTATTTTGCGCATCCAATAGTGGTTCGAGGTTATTATATTCTCTCTTCACCTTCGTTGGATGCCGGTCGTGTTATACGTGACCGCGCCGAGCGAGGAGGAAGCAAAGAGAATGGCAAGAGAACTTGTGGAAAAGAAGCTGGTGGCATGCGTCAACATCTTCCCCATCACCTCCCTGTACAGATGGAAGGGGAAACTGCAGGAGGAAAAGGAAGTTGCCATGATTCTGAAAACATCCACGGAGAGAGTGGAGGAGGTGATAAGAGAGCTGAGAAGGATTCACCCGTACGAGCTTCCCTGCATCCTCTGCCTTTCCGTGAGCGGGGGCCTGCCGAAGTTCCTCCGCTGGGTGGAGGAGCAAACCCAGCCCGTTTAGGTTACAGCTCCCTCCATTTGGTTACCTTTATCGCTAAAGTAAGGAATACCGTCGCCAGCACTGTCATTACCAGAAAAGAGGGAATTGCTTGACTTGGATTTTTGAGTATCATTATTCGCCTCAGTCCATCGTGAAAGTAGTAAAGTGGCATCACCTTTGCCACCGTTTGCATAAATTCTGGCATCATCTCAACTGGCCAAAAAGCACCTGAGAGAAACATCATTGGGAAAGCCACGGCATTCCCAGCTGCCGCCGCAGCGTCAGGGTTTCTTATGCTCCCCCCCATCGCCATTCCCAGTGAGCAGAAGGTGACGGCACCCAGAACTATAAGAAGAACTGCCCAGATATCTGGTAAGGCTCGAACCCCAAAAATAATCCAGCCAGTTCCAACCATCACCAAGGCCAGTGACAGTGCTAACGCTGTCTGCTGAAGTACCACCCCGACTATCCAAGAGCTCTTCTTGAGAGGGGTCGTTGCGAGCATCTTTATCACCCCACGCCGCCCGAAATCGGAGGTAATCGATGTAACGCCAATTACTCCGTTCGTCATGACGAAAGCTGCTATGTACCCCGGAAGATAGTAATCTGCAGCCTTCAGGCCACGGTGGATGAGTCGTCCGCTCTGAACTTCCGCTACGCTCTCTGCACCGATCAGCCGATTGTTAAAAGTATTTACCACACTTGCTAGAATCCCCCCTACAACTGGAGCCGCAGTGTCCCCTTCCTCCGTGAGCAGGAGTATCTCAGAATTTTCAATCGTCATGTTTTCCTTCCATTTCTCCATCAACGCTAAACCGTTCTCCGCCGCCTCCCTTTCGTTCTCTTTCATGTGGCTACCATACGTCTGGAGGAGATATCTCACCGTATCCGAAATCACACAAGTTCTGACATAGATTGCCTTGCTCTCAGCTTTCCGGTGAAAATTCTCGGGAATGATCAAAATTCTATAGCTGGTGAAGGAAGGATGTTCTCTCACGTAAGTTTCTACATCAACCGTTGGGGCGAGGTTTTCTATCCGAAGCGCCCTGACAGACTCTAGCACCTGAAGAAAGGTCCGAGAAAGGAGCGACGGTTGACCGTTCTCGAGGTCCAAATTCTGGACATACAACGTATATTTTACCTCCCCCCGTTCCCCGAAGACGGTCCCGAACACCAGAAGAAGGAGAAGGGGAAAGAGGAAAGAGAAGAAAACCCCTGCCCTGCTTCTAATCCAGTTCTTCATGCAGGCCTTAAAAACCGCTAAAGCTCCTCTCACCTTACCAGCTCCCCCCTCTCATTCACTCTCCCGCCAACCACCCTCAGGAAAACATCCTCCATGCCAGGTTCCATGACCTCTATCCTTAATCCGCTTGATGAGCGGTAGAGGTTCGCAAGGGCTCTTGCGGCTTTTTCTCGGCTTGAAAACATCCCTACCACCGCACCGTTTTCTTCGATCACGTTTTTCGTGAATTTCCGCAGGATCGTTCTCGCTCTTTTCCCCTCCACGCGTACCCTTACTTCCCCTCCGTATTTGGATATCAGCTCCCTCACTTCACCAATAGCGAAAAGCCTCCCACCAACGATTATCCCCACCACATCCGCGAGCGCCTCGACCTCCTCCATGTAGTGAGTCGTCAGGAAGACCGTCACGCCTTTACTTTTCAATTTTTTGATAACCTCCCAGAGTTCCCTGCGAGCTTGGGGATCTAGACCTGTGGTGGGCTCGTCTAGGAAGAGGATCTCTGGTTCGCTGACGAGGGCCATCGCCACCCCCACTCTCTGTTTCATCCCACTCGAGAGTTCCCCGAATTTCCTGTTTCTCACCTCCCAAAGTCCTAATTCCCTCAGAAGGTTCTCAACTGGACCCTTTGAGCCATGAAGATCTCTTGCAAGCTCTATATTTTCTTTTACAGTTAGGAGCTCGAAAGTGCTGAAATCCTGAGGTAGCACGCCAATTCTTTTCTTGATTTCTTGGGCATCAGCGATAACGTCATAACCTAGCACCCTCGCCATACCGGCTGTGGGAAGCCTCAGGCATTCAAGAATTTCTACGGTGGTCGTTTTCCCGGCGCCGTTGGGGCCTACGAGTGAAAAGATTTCTCCTCGACAAACCTCGAAAGAAATACCCGCGATTGCCGTTACTTTCCCATACCTTTTTACGAGTCCCTCGACCTCAATCACCTTTTCTTTCATCTTCACATTCTCGGGGTCTTAAATTCTCAAACGTTCCCTCACGTGTTGCGTTGCGAGGTGGGATAAAGGGCAAAAACCGTCGCAAAAGTAGAGATGGGGAGGGTAGGGAGAGTAAGAAGGCTGAGGAGGGTGGGGAGGGTCGTTCGGATGGAATGGTCGTAAGAGTTTCAATCAGGCTAAAATCGTCTACTTTTGGGGAGGTGAAGACAATGGCCATAGCCAATAGTGCTTATGAGTCAGAGGTTCCAGAGGCCATACTCCCGGAAGGTGTGGCAAGCTTGATTATATCCTAGGCTGCCGCCTGGAACTGAGGTTGGAGATTTCAAAGTGGTCGGCGGTATGGCAAAGGGCTACAGGATTAAGGATTTGGTGGAGATTTGCGTGGACACCGGGGATAAAATAGTCGGACCTAAGAAAATCGTGGTGAACATCATCCCGGTGAAGACGAGGTGCTCCTATGCGACAAACTCATAGACGAACTACAAATCGAATTGGTAAAATCGGATGAAGGTTTGTGGAGATTTTCAGGGGAAGCTTGTTTAAGAAAATCGGTTAGATAAGAAAAGACAACCGAGATGAATGCCTTCAACAGGGGGCGAAGAATGGGTTGCTAGGAAAGAGCGGAACTTTATACTTCTTTTGCCCTCAGCAGTTCTAGAGGGTTTAGACGAAGAATCTCTTCCACTTCCTCCACCCCAGCCCCCCGCACAATCCGAGCGGCCAGTTCCGGCGTGAGCAAGTCCTCCGGCGCGTGGGCGTCCGAATTGAGGAGAAGCTTTGCCTTTTGCTCCCTCGCCCTTTTCGCCACCCAACCGTTCGCGTAGCAGTGGCCGGCCCTAGAAGTGAGCTCCAGATAGACCCCGTTCTCTCTCGCCCGATCCGTCTCCTCTGGGGTGATCAGGCCTGGATGGGAGAGGATGTCCACCTCCCCGCTCTCTATAGCGGCGAGATTTGTCCCTTTCTCCACTGGTTCAACCAAGGTCTCCCCATGAACCACGATGATCCTAGCACCAAGCCTCCTCGCCTTCCTAGCAAGCTCAGCAATCCGGGGAGGCGGAATGTGAGTAAGTTCAGCGCCAGGGATGACCCTTATACTCATCGATTTCGCGATTTCCTCACAAACCTTGACCAGCCTCGGGACAATCTCCTCCAAGTTGGACCAGTCAACATGATCTGTAATGGCTATAATTTCGTATCCAAGTTCCTCTGCCCTTCGCGCCAGCTCGCTCGGCAGAAGTTCCCCATCGCTGAGCAGGGAATGAAGATGCAGATCTATTAGCTTCATATCGTCATCTCAATTTTCCTCGCCAGTCCCTTCTTAACCAGAATTTCGGCTGTACGTTTTGGGATGGCAGCAATGTCCCCCTTCGAAAACGGACCATAAAATTTCAAATCTTCGGCCACAATTTTTGGAATCTTCTCGCTTATGAGGAGGAGCTCTGTCGATTGTTCCTTGACTGATTCACATAGGAGGGAAGTGCGCATTTTGCGGATGCATTCAGCAATTTCCTCAAAGTAGGGGCGTTCGCACGACAAGAGGTTCTCAGGTATCCCTTTAGGGAGCGAGGCGAGAGCCTTTCTTATCCGCAAATCCAGCAGCTCTTCTATCATTTTGAGGAGGGTTTTCTTCTTTTCTGTTAGTTCTTCCTTTTCGAGTTCTCCTTTCTCCTTTCCACTTTCCAGCTTGGACAGGTATTGGGAGAGACGGATGTAGAAGTCGTCGGGCAGCTTACTCAAATTTGTGGAGAGCCGCTCGTTCTTCAGCGCTTCCTCTAGCTCAACTTCCACGTCTCTCACCCACAAACTTTGGAATCGCCTGATCTAAACTAAACTTGTTAATATCCCTAATTTCGACGCATTTCATGCTCACTCCCGAGTGAAGAGTGGAAGGAAGTCTCAAAATTCTCCTAGTATCTACAGTAACCCTGCTGTCCTCTTGCTCGGCATTCAATCTCGCGAGAAGCTCCATAAGTTTTAGAAAAGTTTTTTCTCCTATTCCCTCCAGTTCCTTTATTTCCTCGACTCTCCCCATTGCTAACGAAGAAATCACCATCTGCTTCTTTTCCATGAGCACCTTCACGACCCTCTTTTTAAATCCCTCATCCAATAGCATTCTCTCATCTAGCCTCTCCAAAATTCGGGAGGCATAATTTCGAAAAACCTTAGAATAACCAAGTGCTATTGTTAAATCGCTTGGAATCACCCCCCCAATCACATAGGATACTATTTCCCCCCTGGCTGTTGAATCCATTTTTTGTACTGCTTCATCCAGCACCCTCAGATGGAATCCACGACCTGAATATGAGTATCGAAGCTCTCTCAGACCTAGATCTGAACGCAGCACATCCCCAATCATCGAAATCACCCTTCTGGCTTCTTCCAGACATTTCTCACAAACTTGCCCTTTTGCGCAGCAGTTTTTGACAGGCAAATCCTTGGCGTCCACATCAAAGGCCAGCTCTGCCTTTAACCAGCCAGCCATCTGAGAAGGTCTCTCGTATTGGGCGACGCTAACATACACCGAGTATGGATACTTGCTCCTGATATAACTCTCAAGCTGTTCTACGGTGAGAAACTGATTTTTTCTGTCGTTTGGACCAGATCCGTCCTGGTCAAACCCAAACTCTCGCAATGAGAGAGTGTGGAGAACATAGTCGGGGAGCTCTCTCCGTCCTCCCCACTCCTCGTTATAGTAAATCTTCCTCTCCTCCGGTGTTGCCTCCCGAAACTGCACCTTTTCCCTCCCTCAGCCTCCTATAGTAGTAGGTAAGCGGGTTTCTTATTTGTAGACAGTATTCGTCGGGTTCACACAAGATAGGAGCTTGTAATTTTATCTTCTGGCAATTAGGTGTCCTGTACCACTTGCTCTTTCCCGAATCTTCTAGTCTTGGGTTCTCGGTTAAACCAAATCCCAGATGATACCAAATGTTTGCCTTTTCTTGAGGCTGGTCAGAAAAGAGAGGGGGATTGCATCTTTCCGCGGCTTCGTATATCATCGGGATTATCTCGTCTTTGAGAACCGAAATATCGTCAACAAAATCTTTTATCTTAGGGTCTACTTTCCCAGACGGGGAAATTCGGGCATAGGAGAGGAAAGATGTAAGCAGAAAAGTGACAGCAAAGTTCCTAGCCCCCGCAGGGCACCCCTGAAGCGCTCTCTTGATACAAGGTGGGAAGAACTCTGGTCTAAGTTTTCCTCTTTTGATGACTAGCTTTAACTCCTTCTCTTTTGGAACTAACTGCGAAATCCTTGTGCCGACCTCAACGAAAATTGGTGGAGGTCTGCTCTGGGAAAGTTTCTCTTGAACCTCCTCTAAGTATTCCTCCGTCTTGACCGCGATGAATTCAGAGTAAAGCCGCCACAATTCTGATGGAGAAATCGCAGCCCATCCCTCCACTAGATAAAGATCTGTGAGTCGGAGGCGTCCGTGCTCAAGCAAGCCAGAAAGATCAGTCCATCTTATGGCATATTTGGGAACGCATTGGAGCAACACCCTTTCGTCCACCTCTTTTCCAAGCAGGCCAATCCTCTCGAGCTCCTTATCCCTAAGTTTGAAATAGTCTCGTTCGGGGATTTCTTTTCCCTTTATTGCTCGTCCAAGGATTGGTTCCACTTTTACAAAACTTCTCACGACTTCAAGACAAGAGTCCTCGTATCCCTTCTTGAAGAGCTCAAACATCCTCCCCCTAATGGTTTGTCTGACCGCATTTTCAAGCAGCCTAGCTTCTGCAGAGTATGGATGAGAAACTGATGCCACACCAGCGCATGCCAAGTAAAAAGACAGGATTTCCTTCTCTACCGATTTTCTGTCCATAACGAGGGAGGTTGGAGGGCGAGCTATTCTATCTACAGCCTGATTGACAAGCTCAGGGGGAAGAGAGTAGAGAGGGGGAGACGCTTGGACGATCTTTCTCGCTTCGTCCGAGAAGGGGTTTAACAGAGGGATAAGAAGTTCACGGTAGAACATCTGAAGTTTTAACCACAATGGGTCCAAGCGATTTTCCCGTTCTTATTTCATGAAGTCCCTCGGCAGCGAGCTTGGCGGCAGTTTCTCCATCCCTTGCTGTCCCTACTCCTGCCTTTAATTCTAAACCGAGCGCCTGTTTGATATCGGCGAGTACTTTCAGAAATTCTTCTTTTTCCACCCCATTGCAAAGGGAGATGAAGTTATCTCCCCCCATGTAGAAAACGAGAGCATTCTTCCTGCTCATTTTTTCCATGAGATGCAGATGAGCTCGTTGAAGGAGGAGATGAGTATCGTAGATGGGATAAGTATCGGTCAGGAGAGAGGAGTGATTTAGGTCCAGGTGCGCGATTTGAACAAAATTCTCATCAGGTGAGGAAACAGTAGAACCTGTCAGGATCCCTTTCCTCTTCTCTGACCTACTACTGCCCATCTTCTGAAGTGCTATAGTTGCCTCTAATTGAGCCCTATACGCCGTTTCTCCTACACCAACCGCCATGCTCACCGTTATTGGAAAGAGAGAGTTCACTTTGTTCAAGATTTCCTTATGCTCTTCCAGAGAGATTCCGTTGGAAACAGCAAGCATGTTGTCAAATCTCAGCTGGAACACAAGTCCCTTTCTTTTCCCGAATTCCTTTTGTAGAGTAGAATACAAATCTGCTTGCAGACACTGAAGCTCACACTCCTTTTTCGGACTAGGAGTAACTGTCCACGGCCCGTAGTTGTCTATTTGGATCAAGGTCAGCTGAAGTTTCCTCACCTTTCGCTTTAGCAACAGAACCTAAAACTGATAATGAAGGTATATCTCGAGACCTATGGTTGTACAGCAAACAAGGGTGACTCAGAACTAATTCTGGGTCAATTAGCGCAGTTGGGATTCACTTGTACCAGCAACCTGCTAGAAGCAGACCTCGTGATAGTTAATACTTGTGCAGTAAAAGGGGTTACATACAGAAGAATGAAAAGCCGATTACTCCAACTCAAGAAGCTCGGAAAGAAAGTACTCGTGGCAGGTTGCCTTCCTCTCATCGATCCTCACGGTCTTGACGGCTTTAGCGCCATTTCGTGTCGTTCCATACCGAGTCTCCCGGAGGTTTTATCTAGGATAGAGAGGGGAGAGGAGAATGTGAGGATTCTTTATCACCCATTTGTTGAAAAACCTCTTCTCCCTAGGATTAGGCTTCAAAGTCTCTCTGCAATCGTTCAAATAGAAGAAGGTTGTCTCTCCAACTGTAGCTATTGTTCCGTCAAGCTCGCAAGAGGAAGTCTTCGAAGTTTTCTTCCCGAGAATCTCGAGAGAGTAACTAGAGAGGCCATTAAGGAGGGAGCCAAGGAGATTCTACTCACAGGACAGGACACAGCCGTTTACGGGCGAGATATTGGGACAGATTTACCGAGCCTCATACAACGTCTGAGCACTCTCCCCGGAAACTTCAGAATAAGGGTGGGAATGATGAACCCACGCTACACACTGGACATTCTCCCCTCACTGTTGAATGCGTATGAAAGCCCAAAAGTTTACAAGTTTTTACATCTCCCTCTTCAAAGCGGCGACAACCAAGTGTTGAAAGATATGAGGAGGGGATATACGGTGGAGAATTTTGAGCGGATAGTCTCGGCTTTCCGGGAGAGATTTCCTGACCTGCAGCTTGTGACAGATATCATCGTTGGATTCCCAACTGAGAATCAAGAAGCTTTCGAGAGAACCTGTGAACTCCTTAAGAAATTAGAGCCAGACAAGGTAAACATCTCCAAGTTCTCTCCTATGCCCAGAACGGATGCTGCGCGCCTCAAGCAGCTAAGTTCGCAGGTTATAGCCTCTAGGTCAAGAATGATGACGAATCTGTGTCGTCAAATTGCAATGGAAGTCAATCGGAGATATCTCGGGAGAACCATGAAGGTACTTGTCGTAGAGAGAGGACCCAGAGGAGGGTTTTTGGCAAGAGCCTGCAACTACAAACCAGTGATTTTGCGAGATGCCAAAATAGGAGAGGAAGTTGAAATAAAAGTAGTAGATGCTAAACCAACACACCTGATTGGTGAAATTATATGAAGCGAGTGTACTCGGTTTTAACCATTGCGGGTTCTGATTCGTGCGGAGGAGCGGGAGTACAGGCGGATCTCAAAACTTTTTTGGCGATGGGCGTTCACGGAGCTTCTGTTTTAACAGCAATTACTGCTCAAGATACACGAGGTATCAAGAGAATTTTTCCCCTTCCTTCGGAGCTCGTTCGGGAACAGCTAATAACTGTTCTTTCCGATTTACGCATTGAGTGGGCAAAAACCGGGATGTTGTATTCAAAGGAGATAATTGGCACCGTTCGAAGAGAAACACGAGATTTGAAAATAGTGGTAGATCCAGTTATGCAGGCAGCTAGTGGCGACAAACTTCTACAAGATGACGCTCTACCAGAGTTGCTCAAACTTATTTCTCAAGCTGAGGTTGTTACGCCTAATCTTCCTGAGGCTGAGACTTTGGCCAACATAAAGATAAGAAGCGAAAAAGATATGGAAGAGGCTGCCGAGACCATAGCGGAACTCGGAGTTCAGACGGTGATTATCAAGGGAGGACATCTACGGGGAGGGTATGCCATCGATATGCTTTATCACAAAGGAAAAGTGGAAAAAATTAGAAGAAAAAAGCTTCATATCAAGGTCCACGGGGCTGGATGCTCATTCTCTGCCGCTCTTGTCGCTCTCTTGGCTCAAGGAAGAAGGGTAGAGGAGGCCTTCAAATTGGCTGGTGACTTTCTCCACGAAAATATTTCTCACCCCCTACAAGTGGGGAAAGGATTGATGATCCCTAGCCTGAGCTCATTAGAGGTGGCTAAAGCCGTCGAAGAAGTTTACAGAGCAGCTAGAATATTTGTGGAGAATCCGCAGGCTCAAAAACTCATTCCCGAGGTTGGTGTCAACATCGTGATGGCGCCACCTTGGGCCGTAAATCCCTCGCAGGTAATCGGTCTATCTGGGCGAATAATTAAGGTGAACGGGAGACCAACTATAACCGGCTTTCCTGTTCTAGGAGGCTCTGAGCATGTGGCAAATGCGGTACTCACAATCATGAAATACGATTCCAATCTACGAGCAGGGATGAACATCAGATACTGGGAGGGTGTTGAGGAGGCATGTAAGAAAATTGGAATCAGGGCAGCTGAATTTTCTCGAAGCAAGGAGCCAAAAAATGTCAAGAGCATGCGCTGGGGGGTGGAGGAGGCTATAAAAAAGGCAGGATTTGTGCCACAAGTGATTTTCGATCGCGGAGCGCCAGGCAAGGAGGCGATGGTTAGGATTTTCGGTCGAACACCAACAGAAGTGGTTGGGATTGCCTGTAGGTTAGGACAAACCATATCAAGGATTCGGGACTAAACAATTCGATATGGGAAGAATACGAACCACTTCAATTAAGAGGGTCGCCATCGAGCTCCTCCAGAAGTATCCAGAGAAGTTTTCGGGAGATTTTGAACAGAACAAAAAAGTAGTGGGACAGCTTCTACAGATAAGCAAGAGAGAAAGAAACAGGATAGCAGGATATATAACCTCCCTTTGGAAAAGACAAAATGCCGCCGAAAATAGACCCAAACAAGTGTAATGGCTGTGGGGAATGCGTCAACGTGTGCCCGACAGGTGCACTGGAAATCAAAAAGGGAAAAAGTGTGTTAGCGAGACCTCAAGACTGCGCTGATTGCCGAGCTTGTGAGACGGCTTGTCCTAATAACGCGATAACTTTCTAGACTGGATCTTCCGAAATCCTAGCTGACTCGAATAACTCCATAGACGAAGGAGAGGAGCACAGGCGTGAGGGTCTTTGGGCGATTAGTACCGGTGGGCTGAGCGCCTCGCCCTTTCGGGCTTGGCGCGTACACCCCCGGCCTATCAACGGGGTCTTCTAGCCCCAGCCCTTCCCCTCCGACCCTTTCGAGCCGAAGGGTACGCCGCCTATTTTTCGGGGGCCGCTTCGGCCTTAGATGCCTTCAGGCCTTATCGGCTGGCGCGTGGCTACCCGGCGTCGCCCTGTCGGACGACCGGTACACCAGAGGCGCCGGCGACCTGTTCCTCTCGTACTAGGGCCACCTTCCCCTCAGGCGGCGGGCACCCCCGGAAGATAGCATCCGACCTGTCTCACGACGGTCTAAACCCAGCTCACGTTCCCTTTTGATGGGCGAACAACCCCACCCTTGGCCGCTGCTGCACGGCCAGGATAGGAAGAGCCGACAGCGAGGCTACAAACCGCGGGGTCGATGGGGACTCTCGCCCGCGACGATTCTGTTATCCCCGGGGTACCTTTTCTGTCATCCGTGGCCCCCACCAATGGGGACACACGGGTTCGCTAGGCCCGGCTTTCGCCCCTGCGAGCCTTGGTAGTGAGCTCGCAGTCAGGCCGGCTTTTCCCCTTGCAGTCTACGGCGGAGTCCTGACCCGCCTGAGCCGACCTTTGGGCCCCCTGGCTATCTTTTCCAGGGGCTGCCGCCCCAGCGAAACTGCCCACCTGCCGTTGTCCCCCTTTCGGGGTTAGGGACACAACCCCAAGTGGGTGGTGTTCCATTGTCGCCTCCACCGAACCCGGAGATCCGGGCTCATTGGCTCCCACCTACGCTCTGCACCCGAGGCCGTATCCCAGCGACAGGCTGCAGTAAAGGTCCACGGGGTCTTCGTTTCCCTCCGGGGGTCACCGGCATGTTCGCCGGTCAGTGGGTTCACCGGGCTCCGGGCCGGGACAGTGGGGGGCTCGTTGATCCCTTCATGCAAGCCGCCAATTAAGCGGCAAGGTATTACGCTACCTTAAGAGGGTCATAGTTACCCCCGCCCATTGGCGGCGCTTAGGCCGGTTGAACCCGGCTTTCACGTACCGCCTGTAGGCAGGATTCACTAGCCGTACTCAGCCTTTCGGCCTCGCGGCTAGCTATGTTTTTATTAAACAGTCGGCCCCCCCTTGTCACTGCGACCCGCGGTCCCACCCCACTTGCCCGGCCTGAGGCCGGACTCGTGGTTAGAGACCACGGGCACCCCTTCTCCCGAAGTTACGGGGCTAATTTGCCGAATTCCCTGGCCCGGGGTCACCCGACACGCCTTGGGCTTCTCACCCAGGGGCACCTGTGTCGGTTCTAGGTACGGTCACCCAGGATCCCATTTCCCCCCTGCCTTTTCACGGGGCCCAGGGATTAGGCGAACCCGCCTTGCGGCAGGCCCATCCCACCTTCACCTGGTTCTCTCCATTACGGAACTCCCCAGGCTTGGGTGGTTGGATGGGACGACGGTCCCCCTCGCCCTACCCCGAGCCGTCAGCAGGAGGGCTTGCGTCGCCGCTGGTACCTGGGTGGCTCCGGAATATTAACCGGATTCCCTTTCGGTGGCTTCTGGTTGAGAGCCACCTTAGGACCGGCTAACCCTCGGCTGACGATCATTGCCGAGGAACCCGGGCCCCTTCGGCGGCCGGGATTCTCACCCGGCTTTGCTGTTACTACCGCCAGGATCCGCAATCCGACGCGGTCCACTCGACCTCACGGCCGAGCTTCTCCCCGCGCCGGACGCCCCCCTACCGGATCAGGCCCTTAAAAGGCCTGCCCCAGGGTCTCGGTAGCGGGCTTGAGCCCCGTCCATCTTCGGCGCCCCTCCTCTCGGCGGGTCCGCTTTTACGCGTTGTTTAAAGGATGGCTGCTTCTAAGCCTACCTCCCCGCTGTCTAAGAGGAGGGACCTCCTTCGGATTTCGACACTTAGCCCGCATTTAGGGACCTTAACCCCGGTCCGGGTTTTTCCCCTCTCGGAGCGGGAGCTTACCCCCCGCACCCCGTCTCCGGCGGTCTACGGTGCCTGTGGCTTCGGAGTTCGACAGGGAGGGTGAGAGTTTCCCCCCATCCACTCCCAATCGGTGCTCTACACCACAGGCGACCTCGCGCCGGGCCTGACTGCGGCCAGCTTCGGGGGGAACCAGCTGTCACCGGGCTTGATGGGTCTTTCGCCACTAGCCCGGGGTCATCCGACCGAATTGCACGTCAAGACCGGTTCGGCCCTCCACCCCCCATACAGGGGGCTTCAGCCTACCCCGGACTAGATCGCCCGGTTTCGGGTCTTGCCGCCGTGACTCCGGGCGCTTTCACACCCGGCCCCTGGCCCCTTTCGGGGTTGCGGGCTTCTCGCTTTCGCTCCGGCTCCGAAAACCTTAACCTCGCCACGGCGGCAAACTCCCTGGCCCGTGATTCCAGACGGACGACACGACCCTGCTTACCTCTCCTCGAAGAGGGCCTTGCGACCCTCCCCTTTGGAGAGGAGCATCCCTTTCAGGCCGTGTCCACCTATCGCCACCCAGTTTCAGGCTCTTTTCACCCCCCTTCCGGGGTACTTTTCAGCTTTCCCTCGCGGTACTGCGTCCGCTATCGGTCTCGGGACGTATTTAGGGTTGGAGGTTGGTGACCCCCAGCTTCCCGCGCCATATCCAAGGCGCGGTACTCAGGATCCCTCCCCTCGTATCCTGCACCCTTACGCCTACGGGGCTATCACCCTCTATGGCCCGCCGTTCCAGGCGAGTTCGGCTTCGGGTGCGAGGAATTGGGGGAGGTCCTACAACCCCACATCCCCAGTGGGTTTCCCCACCAGGTTCGGTTTGCCCTCTCCCCTTTTCCCTCGCCGGTACTCAGGGGATCGCGATTGCTTTCTCTTCCTGCCCCTACTAAGATGTTTCCGTTCGGGGCGTTCCCGCTCCCTGCCGGGAGCGACGGGGGTTTACCCCCGTCAGGAAGTCCCATTCGGGCATCCCCGGTTCTACGGCTGCATGCGCCTCGCCGGGGCTTTTCGCAGCTTGCCACGCCCTTCCTCGGCGCCCGAGCCGAGCCATCCCCTGGGTGGCTTCTTTGACCCTCACGCCTGTGCTACCTCATCCGCTGAGCTCGCGATCGGTCTTAGCATGCAAATTTACTTTGCATGCCGCATAGCCAATTAACTTTGTCTTCAGTCCTATTTAACTTTTTCAAACCTCAACCTCGGAGTTATCGAAAATTCATAACAGATAAAAGTCTCCTGACCACGGATAGGGAATCGGGTTGAGGAGAATTTCGCTGAAACTGAATTTGGCAGGAATTCCGTTCGGCATATACCTAGCTTTTCCTCCTCTAAATAAGGCCAGAAAGCGTACATCACCTCTTCGAAAGGTGTACCGTGGAGTTGAGAGAAACATGTTTAAGGTACATCATAACGCTGAAAAGGTGTCTCTCCAAACATTTGGTGGATCCACTGATTCAGGTCAAATCCACTGCTCAGAGTGGGGCAACTCCCCGAATTGTAGTGGACCCGCCGGGATTCGAACCCGGGACCTCTGGCTTGCAAAGCCAACGCTCTACCAACTGAGCTACGGGCCCATTGAGGGTTCGGCATCCCCGAACGCAGGAGGTGATCGAGCCGCAGGTTCCCCTACGGCTACCTTGTTACGACTTAGCCCTCCTCACCGAGCTTGGGTTCGAAGGATCCAAGAGAATCCCCCTCACCCAAGCCCAGCTTGGATGGCTTGACGGGCGGTGTGTACAAGGAGCAGGGACGTATTCACCGCGGGGTAGTGGCCCGCGATTACTAGGGATTCCACCTTCACGAGGGCGAGTTTCAGCCCTCGATCCGGACTAAGAGCGGGTTTAGGGGATTAGCTTCCCCTCACGGGGTCGCATCCCATTGTCCCGCCCATTGTGACCCGCGTGTAGCCCAGGGGTTTCGGGGCATACCGACCTACCGTCGCCCTCTCCTTCCTCTGGCTTAGCGCCAGCGGTCCCCCTAGAGTGCCCGGCTGACACCGGGGCAACTAGGGGCGAGGGTCTCGCTCGTTGCCTGACTTAACAGGACGCCTCACGGCACGAGCTGGCGACGGCCATGCACCACCTCTCAGCTAGTCCGGCAAGGTCTTCAGCCTGGCCTTCATCCAGCTGTCTCCCCTGGTGAGTTGTTCGGCGTTGAATCCGATTAAACCGCAGGTCCCACCCCTTGTGGTGCTCCCCCGTCAATCTCTTTAAGTTTCAGCCTTGCGGCCGTACTTCCCAGGCGGCGGGCTTAACGGCTTCCCTCCGGTCCTGGACGGCCCCCAACGACCGTCCAAGGCCTGGCCCGCATCCTTTACTGCTGGGACTACCGGGGTATCTAATCCCGTTCGCTCCCCCAGCCTTCGCCCCTCACCGTCGGGACCGTTATCGCTGGGCGCCTTCGCCACCGGTGGTCCTCCTGGGATTAACACATTTCACCGCTACCCCAGGAGTACCCCCAGCGTCTCCCGGCCCCAAGGCCTGCAGTATCCCCCGCACGCCGGACCGTTAGGCGGCCCGATTTCACGAGGGACTTGCAGGCCCGGCTACGAGCGCTTTAGGCCCAATAAACGTGGCCACCACTCGGGGTGCTGGTATTACCGCGGCGGCTGGCACCAGCCTTGCCCACCCCTTATTCCCGGAGCTTTTTAGACTCCGGAAAACCCGCCGGTCAGAGACCAGCGGGACTCGGGGTCCCCCCGTCGGGCTTTCGCCCATTGCGGAGGTTTCGCGCCTGCTGCGCCCCGTAGGGCCTGGGCCCTTGTCTCAGTGCCCATCTCCGGGCTCCGACTCCCATCGCCCGTACCCGTCGTAGGCTTGGTGGTCCGTTACACCACCAACTACCTGATAGGACGCCGTCCCATCTTGGGGCGGGCCTTTCGGCCCCTTTCGGTGCAGGGACCTTCCAGTACCCCGCACCTATCGGGGATTACCCTCAGTTTCCCGAGGTTATCCCCGTCCCCAAGGTAGGTTGACGACGCGTTACTGAGCCGTGCGCCAGGTACCTCATCCGGTTTCCCGTCGGCCCTATGACTCGCATGGCTTAGTCGGACCCCGATAGCAGTGGCCTCCGGCAGAGTCAACCGGACCTAGGTGGCCGCAAGGTGGACGGGGATGCCGAACCTTTCTCAGACCCGAAGCCCAGCTTTATTTTCTCGGGTCCACATACTGTACCCACAGCCGGATCACGACCTTCACCTATCAGGCCGCTCGCCACCTGTGGGCTATAAAATATTATCTTTGAACCATAAAATCCTTGTGCTCCAACCAAAAAGAGAAAAGACAATGAATCAAACAAACGATGTCCGAGTCGTGCACGAGAAACGCTATCTGCATGATTTCCGGAGGGGTAGACTCGGTCACCACTGCATACTATGTAAAGAAAGAGGTGAAGCCTCCCAAGCTTGAACTAATCTTTTGCGACTACGGGCAAAGAACGGCGGAGTACGAACGCTTCTGCATAGAAAAAATCGCCGAACTCCTACAGGCAAAACTGAGAATCATCGACCTGCGCTGGCTTGGTCAAATAAGCACCTCTGTCCTTACCAAGCATGTTCCGATTCCGGAGACCAAAATAGAAGACCTGTGGGATCCGGAGAAAGCCAAACAAAGAATTCTGAGATGGTGGGATCCGTGCAGAAATGCCATACTCCTTTTGGTTGGGCTTGCGCATGCTGAATCCTACTACATCTCAAGCGGAGAAAGGTATGATGTCTACATTGGAATCCGGAGGGAAACCCCAGTCGCCATGAAGGATAACACGCCCGAATTCATCGAGGAAATGAATAGACTAGCAGAACATGCTACTCATCACGGCGGTTACCGAATCTTGGCGCCGCTCATAAAACTCGATAAGGATCGTGTAGTGAAACTGGGAGAAAAACTGGGTGTACCTTGGAAGTACACGTATTCGTGTTATAGTGGTGCGGGATGGATTGAGGTGGGAGAGAAATTACCAGTTCATTGCGGAACATGCTCCAACTGTAGGAGGAGATATTTGGCCTTTAAACAGGCGGGGGTGAAAGATCCTTCCGTGTATCTGAAGCCCCCTGAATGAGAACTGCTATCCCGCGCTTAAAGGAACTTGCAAAAGGGGAAGTAGAAAAAGGGGCAATCCTCGTCTCCGTTTACAGGATGGGCAGAGAAACCCTCATGGCGAGGGGAAGACTCCCTCATCTAAAAATCAGTCGTATTGCCCTGCCTTACTTGGTTTGTGCGGTTAGGAGAGACGAGCTTAGGATTTATCTCTGTGACGAAGCTGGAAGAATAGTTTTGGGTGATAACCTAAGAGGGAAGGAAATGTACAGGTTTATGAGGAGGATTGATTCTTGTAGACGACTTTTTTCCCTGCGGAGAGTATGAGTTCCACCGCCTCACGGGGAGTCAACTCCTCCGAATCAATCACCACATCAGGTTCAGGTTGCTCAAACTCGGCATGGATAATCCTCACTGCACGCTCTCCGATCGGTTTTTCTCGTTGAGCATCTCTTTGGAGGGATGTCTCAAGGGAGCTTTTGACCCAAACCACAAGAATGGGTATTCCTTTCCTCTTTGCCAATTCCTTCACTGCCTCCCTCCACTTTCTTTTGTAGAAGGTTCCATCTAGGATGAAATCCTCTCCTTCCGCTTTTTCCAATTCCTTCATGAGACGTTCATACACCTTCCTCTTGAATGTCTCTGTGGAGAGAAGTGTTGCTCCTGTCCTTTGAGCAAGTAGCTTGGCGATAGTTGATTTTCCTGCCCCCGGAACACCGCACAGCAGGATAATCATTTTTTAATTTTTTATTCCATCCTTTTTCGTGCTGTTCGCTCATCCCATCCCAATGTGCGGAACTCCAGTTTCGGAACGGAGAAAATATGTGGACCAAACCTCGAGTTTCATCAAGCGAAGTTCAGAAAGAGAAACTGAAAATAGACAGAACCGATCAGTTGACTTAAGGGATTAAAAAGAAGGAGCGATCATTAGATGGCTAGGATATATTTCGACAAAGACGCGGATCTCTCGGTATTGTGTGGGAAAACCGTGGCAATCATAGGGTACGGCAACCAGGGGCATGCGCAGGCCAATAATCTGAGGGACTCGGGTGTAAACGTTATCATCGGCGCCAGGGATGGTTCGTCGACACAAAGAGCTAGGCAAGACGGATTTGAAGTTTATAGCATTTCTGAGGCCGCCGCTAGAGGAGACATTGTTCATATGCTCATTCCTGACGAAATTCAAGCCGAGGTTTACAAGGAGAATATTGCTCAGCACATGAAGAGAGGAAAAACGCTCTGCTTCAGTCATGGATTTAACATCCACTTTAGATGGATTCTCCCTCCTCCGGATATTGACGTTATAATGATTGCACCAAAAGCTCCCGGAGCCATGCTACGTCAGATGTACTTGCGAGGCTCAGGAACCCCAGGACTTCTGGCTGTCTATCAGGATGCTAGCGGACACGCAAAAGAGACCGCTCTAGCACTAGCTAAAGGTGTGGGACTGACGCGAATCGGGGTAGTGGAAACAACTTTTAAAGAAGAGGTGGAAACCGATCTCTTTGGAGAACAAGTCGTGCTTGTGGGGGGAGTAAGCGAACTCATCAAAGCAGCCTTTGAAACGCTTGTTCAAGCCGGTTATCAACCCGAGGTGGCTTACTTTGAGTGCCTCAACGAGCTCAAGCTCATCGTAGACTTGATATATGAACATGGGCTTACTGGGATGTTCGCCGCTGTTTCGAACACGGCAAAGTATGGGGGATTTACGCGCGGTCCAAAAATCATTGACCAGCGAGTTCGGCAAAAGATGGTTGAAATATTGGCGGACATCCAAAGCGGGGCGTTTGCAGAGGAGTGGAGGAAAGAGACGGAAGCAGGTTTACCTAACTTAAAGAGGATGCGTGAGGAGCTTTCAAGGCATCTCATTGAGCAGGTGGGAAAACAATTACGAAAGTGGGCTGGGATAGAGAAGTGATTATTTCTTGGCCTGCCTTTTTTCGTTAAGCCCCTTTTCCGGCTTGACGTTTTGAAGAATTCGCAGGAGGAGCTTTTTATAGGATTTTATCGCATTTGAATACTCAGAACCGAGAGACATTTCTTCCCTCAAAACATCTGCCATCGCCGCCGCCGCTGTTCTCGAAACTGCCCAGATGATAAGACATAATTGCTTTTCCTGTCCTTCGTTGACCTTAATGCACTCCTCCCTCAACGGGCAATCGTCACAATCCATCGAATTATTAAGCTTTATTTAAAGGGTTCTTTAAAGCCGCCGGTGGGGATCGAACCCACGACCTACCGCTTACGAGGCGGTCGCTCTACCAGCTGAGCTACGGCGGCTCCATCAAGATATTCAGAGAAAGCTTATTTGACTCATCGGATTTAAGCGGGTGGCGTGCGAAGTGATTTGATGGAGATCATTTTTGGTTCAGAGAGGCTGAAAAGAGGCTTCGCTAAAATGCAGAAAGGGGGAGTCATCATGGATGTCACCTCTCCTGAACAAGCCATAATAGCCGAAGAGGCCGGAGCGGTGGCAGTAATGGCACTGCAGGCGGTTCCTGCCGACATCAGGGCGGCCGGCGGCGTGGCACGTATGGCCGATCCCGCTCTTATTCAGGCCATCATGGATGCCGTAAGCATCCCAGTGATGGCTAAATGCAGAATCGGACACTTCGCCGAGGCTCAAATCTTAGAAGCACTTGGTGTGGATATGATAGACGAGAGTGAGGTCCTCACTCCGGCTGACGAGGAGTATCACATCGACAAGCGTCAGTTTAAGGTTCCCTTTGTATGTGGGGCGAGAGATCTAGGGGAAGCTCTTCGAAGAATAGAAGAGGGTGCAGCCATGATAAGAACGAAGGGGGAGGCCGGTACTGGGAACGTAGTGGAGGCCATTAGACACATAAGATTAACCAAGAAACAGATTGCTGAACTCAACGACGACAACTTGGAGCAAAAGGCTTTGGAGTACGGAGTTTCGGTGGAGTTGGTTAGAGAAGTGGCTAGGCTACGCAGGCTACCGGTTGTTTGGTTCTGTGCTGGGGGAATAGCAACGCCCGCAGATGCCGCCATGGTAATGCAACTAGGAGTGGACGGAATTTTTGTGGGGTCTGGCATCTTTAAGTCCAGCGATCCGCCACGTATGGCTAGAGCAATCGTGGAAGCTGCTAGACACTACGATGATCCACAAGTGCTACTCGAGGTAAGCAAGAACCTGCCGCAGCCCATGAAGGGAATAGACGTGAGGAAACTTGATCCCACCGAGCGACTGGCAACTAGGGGACGTTAGTGAAGATAGGAGTAATTGGACTTCAGGGGGATGTTGAGGAGCACATCGAGGCTTTTCGAAATCTAGCCGAGACTATTCGGATCACCGGTCCCCAGCAGCTACAGACGGTAGATGCCTTGGTTATACCAGGGGGTGAATCCACAACCATAGGAAAACTTCTTGTCTCTACTGGTCTTTTCGACAGGGTGAAAGAGATGGGTCTTGCCGGTCTGCCTATACTTGGCACTTGTGCGGGGATGGTTTTACTGGCTAAGAAGGGTGACGAAATTGTGGAAAGGACAAAACAACCATTGCTTGGGTTGATGGACTTTGCGGTCAAGCGCAACGCGTTCGGAAGACAAAGGGAATCTTTTGAAACCGATTTAGAGATTCCGGTTCTAGGGCCAAGGCCCTTCAGATGCGTTTTCATAAGGGCACCCGTGGCCACGGAAGTCTGGGGGCGGGCTGAAATCCTAGCAACATTTCAAGACAAAATAGTAGCCGTACAACAGGATGCGATGTTGGCTCTCTCCTTCCATCCTGAACTCGTTCCAGAGGACGATAGGATGCTGCGCTACTTTGTAGAGCTGTGTAAAAGATAGACTACTCAACCGTTACTGATTTAGCCAAGTGTCTGGGTCGATCGGGATCGCATCCTCTCTCTACTGACAGATAGTATGCAAGTAGTTGAAGAGGAAGAACGGAAAGGAAGGGGAAAAAGATTTCATCAACGTTGGGAAGAAGAAGTGTTTCGGTATCCGGTATTTCCTTGGAGGCTACTGACATCACTCTCGCCCCCCTTGCTCTGACTTCCTGAATGTTGGAGAACATTTTGTCCTCCACCTCCCCCGCCGGCACCAGAGCTATCACTGGTGTGCCCTGTTGGATAAGTGCCAACGTCCCGTGTTTCAACTCCCCTCCTGCCATTGCCTCAGCATGAATGTAAGCTACCTCCTTGAGTTTGAGGGCACCTTCCATTGCAATGGGATATCCTATCCCCCTGCTTATCAAATAAACATCCTCCATCGAGCGATACGTAGAGGCTAATGTCTTTGTTTTTGGTTCCGCTTCCTTAAGTACAGTTTCCATCAACGTGGGCAGACTGGTAAGGTTCAGTTTCCGTGAAGAGAGCGAGAGAGCTATCCGTAGAAGATAAGCAAGTTGAGAGGTGAAGGTCTTAGTTGCTACCACACTTATCTCAGGGCCCGCGTGGATACAGCAAGTGAGATCACTCTCACGCGTGATGGTGCTACCAATCACATTAACCAGGCAGGCTGTTCTGGCTTTTCTTTCTCTCGCAAATCTCACCGCCTTCAAAGTATCCGCAGTTTCTCCTGATTGGGTTATGGCTAACACAAGTTCTCCCTTGCCAACCCTACAACTCTCTGGAAATTCTGAAGACAGAATTGCCTCTACCGAGAGACCTGCCAGTTTTGAGAGAAAGTATTTCCCGACCAACGAAGCATGAAAAGAGCTTCCACAGCCTACAAGATAAATCTTGTCGGCCCTCTCCATTTCCTCGCAGAGCTTTTTGAGCGCTAGAGGATCCGCCCTGAGAGTCTCCCTCACCGCACTAGGCTGTTCAAAGATTTCCTTTATCATGAAATGTGGGTATCCCATTTTTTCTGCCATCTGAAGCGTCCACTTTATCACGATGGGTTTTCTTTTCACAGCCCCCTCGGTTTTCAGTAAGGTGATTCGTGGTTTCTGCGGTCTCAGTTCCACCATTTCCCAATCCTGTAGGGGGATGATTCGCCTAGTGAACTTCAGAATGGCTGGAATATCCGACGACAAAAACATTTCTCCCCGTCCAATACCTATTACAAGTGGGCTTTCCTTTCTGACACCTATCACCGTTTCTGGCTCGTGTGCACACAAAATTGCTAACGCAAAGCTTCCCTCCAACCTTTTACACGTCTCTCTGACAGCGTCTGAAAAGGCTTTCCCCTCATGCAGGTAATATGAGATTAGATTGGGGACGACCTCGCTATCTGTGTCTGAGGCAAAAGTGTATCCCTTCTTTTCCAAGAATTTCCTCAGTTCGAGATAATTCTCAATAATACCATTGTGTACCACAGCAACTATCCCCCTGCTATCCAGATGGGGGTGAGCGTTGCGTTGAGAAGGTTCCCCGTGAGTCGCCCATCTCGTGTGAGCTATACCAATACTTCCAGGAAGCTCCGAGAGCCGCAGCCTTTCCTCAATCTCTTCTACTTTACCCTTGTCCTTTTTTACAAGTAGCTTTCCCTCAAAGAGGGTACACATCCCCGCACTGTCATAACCTCGATATTCCAATCTCCTCAAAGCCTCCAACAAAAGAGGGGCCGCTTCTCTTTTACCTACATATCCGACGATTCCACACATCTGAAAGGCACCGTCGCGAGATATATCCAATTAGTTTTGATAAAATAATGAACGAAGGCCCACCTAGGTCAATCAGGGAGCTACTGGTTGAAATGAAAAACACTTCCGACTGGATGGTTGATCTCTCTCTTGCTTCTATATATTTTGAAGATGAAGAGCTCGCAAGGCTCGTTCACTCCTTAGAAAATAAAATGGACGACCTCACCTATAGTTTTTTCCAGAGCTCAGCAGTTGTCTCGAGAAGGAGAGAAGAGGCCCGTAGAATAACGGGTCTCGTACAAATCGCGGTCAGCGCGGAAAATATCTCAAATGCCTGTGGAGATTTGAGTTCTCTCGTGTTAAGGAAGACTAAAATTCATTCTGTGCTGAAGGAGGCACTTGCCATGGCAAGTGAGCGACTTACCAAAGTGAAAGTCAGGGAGAACTCACATCTCGCAGGCAAGAAACTGGGCGAACTACGTCTGCCATCTTCCGTTTGGGTTTTGGCCAGAGAGAAAGGTGGAAAATATGAAATTCCTGAAAAAGAAACCGTTCTAGAAGTTGGGGATTTGCTGGTGGTCAAGGGTCCGCACGAAAGCATTAGAAAAATCCGATTGATGGCGGGGGAGCCCCCCTTGTTGTCTAAGACTTCTCCTAGGCTGAGAAGCATGAAAAAAACGCTTGCAGAAATGAGAGACGCGGCTGTCCTATCGGTGGATCTCGCCTATTCGTCCGTTCTCTTGAATCTGCCAGAACCCGCACAGTTGGTGAGGGAGATAGAAAAGAAGTTTGATATACTCTCCTATAAACTCTGGTCGGAGACCCTAAGACTTGCAAAGAAAGAGAAGGAGGGTCTAACGAGCATTCTTGAGACCGCAAGATATTTGGAGAGAATCACGGACTCGGCTGACTACATAGTCGATTTCATCTTGCGGGGAATTGAACCGCACCCTGTACTGACCGAGGCCATGAAGGAGGTAAATGAGAAGATTTCAAGAATTCAAGTGAAACCTGGCTCGATTCTAGAAAATCGATCGATAGGCGAGCTGGATCTTTGGGCAACTACGGGAAGCTATATTCTCTTCATACAAAGGGGAGAGAAGTTCATCTACACCCCCAGCAGAAAAACAAAAATCTTAGCTGGCGATTACCTCGTTGTGCGTGGGGCATATGCTGGAATCGAGCAAATAAGGAGATTGGCCGAGGCTACCGTTTCCGAGGCTTAAACTTCCAATTCCCCCTGACAATACCAACATACGTAATATGACCCAGAACCTCGGCAGAGATTTCTACATCGGGCATGTCCAAGTCCACTTCTGGTTCAGTACCGATTCTCTCCTTTATGGCTTTCCGAATCTCTGCTCCAATCTCTCTTTCAATTTGGGGGGTGGGTTTCTCTAGTTGATGTAATCCCCTCTTGTGAAGTCTAAAGGAGAAGCTTTCCCCCTTTTTCACAAACTCGCTCACCCTAACAGCTGCCTGCTTCACATCATCTAGATTGCTCATGGCTTCGGCTAGGACTGGAACCGCCCTTCCAACGCTGGGACATCTGTTAAGTTCTCTCGCCAGCTCAATGGGATCTCCCTCCGTCTCCACCAAGAAAACTCCTCTAAAACCGGTGCTTTTCACCTCAGCTCTAGGAATCAAACGCTTAATCGCCTGATAGGTTTGCATCACGCGAAAGTTTCTGCAAGTAACCACTATCTTCATTTAGCGAGCTCGAGAAGAGCGATTTTCTCCAACACAAATTTTTCTATCTCTTTCTCGGCAATGGGAGGGAGGGAGAAAACCTTCATTATTCTTCTCGCCTTTTCGTCGGACACGTGTAAAACTGTCTCATCCCTGTCAACTAGCAGCTTCCTTGTCTCCTCAACAGCAGATGTAATCAAATTCTCGTCTCTCCCCATTATAACAATTGCCAGGTTTTTAGTGGTGGAGCTCACGCCAACTTTTTTTATTGCGACCTCGATTTGCCTTTCGGCCGCCACCCAGCAAAGAAGATTAAGTCTTGAATCCTTGGCAAACCGCTCCCCCCTTTCCTCAGAGAGGAGACACAAGGCTACTCCATGTAATAAATGATTTTTCCCCGCTATTCTATCAGCATCGAATGCTTGACTCACCGTTCCGTACTTGGAATCTACACTAAGCAATGTTTGTATGACTTCAGTGGGTTGTACCTTTAGCCTTCCGCTAACAACTGAAATCTTTCTCCCGCATATCTCCATATATCCCTTGTGAAGCCAAACCAAAACGAATGCATTTATTGAAGAAAAATCAGTAGTTCATTGTGTGGAACCCGGCAAGAAAAGTGCTGATTGAGGACTTACAGAAAGGTAAGTACAGAGAGGCAACTGATGAAGAACCAGCCCACATAGTAACCCCTTGGGGAGAAAAAGTGACCAGAGCGAGAGTCCTAGGAACGGTTGTTGACAAAGTCGTCGATGAGCGTATGTGCTTTCTCTTCTTAGACGATGGAACCGGCGTTATCAGTCTCAGGGCATGGGAGGAGGAAGCAGAAAACCTAGAAAAGTATGAAATAGGGTCCCTGTTGGATGTGATTGGACGGATAAAGGAGTTTGCCGGAGAAATTTACCTCCAACCGGAGCTTGTGATGAGGGTGAAAGATCCCAATCTGGAAACTCTGCGATTGTTGGAAATAGTAAGGATCAGAAAGAAGGCAGTAACCGAGGGAATGCCTCCTGTACCAAAGGAGACTCCTCGTCCAAAAGTAGAAATAGTTGAAGTACTCCCACCTGAAAGGGAAATTGAAAGCATCATCGAGAAATTGGATCGAGGCGAGGGAGTTTCGGTGGAGGAGATAGCATCGGCACTAAAAATCTCCAAACAGGAGGCTTGGGAAGGAATTCGCCGTCTCTTAGCTGAAGGGGCCCTCTACGAGTTTAAAGAGGGGAGATACAAAAAGGTGAGATAATGGAACCTTATGAGGAGCTTCTTAAGAGAGCCCTCCAACAAGTGCCCAAAATAACTTTTGATCGCAGCAGGTTCCAAGTTCCAGAACCAGACATCGTTTACATAGGAAACAGGACCATTATCAGGAACTTCAAGGGCATATGTTCTGCTCTTAACCGAGACGAAAAGCATCTCATGAAATACCTTCTACGCGAGTTGGGAGCTGCTGGGAATCAAAGCGGAGAGCAACTTGTTGTACAGGGAAAATTTGCAGAAAGCTCCATAAAGCAAAAAATCGATCTCTATCTGGAGGAATTCATTTTCTGCAGAGAATGTAGACGTCCTGACACCAAGCTGATAAAACATGAGGGTATCACTGTTCTTCAATGCGAGGCTTGCGGGGCTAAAACTACTGTGAGGACCATTTGATGCCAAAACTTAGAATTCTTCAAGTAGGTGAGGAGGTTCTGGTCATCATATGCGATGCTGAGCTGATTGGTAAAGAGTTCAGAGAAAACAAAGTTGTGCTCAGGATAGACGAGAGATTTTATGGAGGAGAGGAAGCAACACCCGAAGAGTGTATGAAAGCTTTGAGAAACGCCACCATTGCCAACATTGTTGGATCCATGGTGGAGAAAGCAATCCAGGAGGGTTTGATCGATCCCGATAGGGTCCTCAGGGTGCAGGGAGTACCACATGCAATGATGGTGAAAATGAAGTGAGGCGATTCTGTTACAACTGCGGAGCGTTAGAATCAAAGGAGAATCCGTTGATTGGCGGTCTCTGCCAAAGATGTCTTGCTTCTAGACCTCTCCTGCATTTACCCACCTTAGAGTTGGTGACCTGTCCTAGGTGTGGGGCAGTCAGAATAGGAGGCAACTGGCTGAACGTGGGGCTTGAAGAGGGTGTGAAAATGCTGGCACTCTCCAGCATCAAGGTCGCAATCTTGGTTGGGAATACTTGGGAGTTCGTCCCCCTCGAGCATGCTAAAAACGTCCAAGTCGAGACAGAAGTAAAGAAAGAGAAGAGTGGTTTAAAAGTTGTAGCCAAAGCAACTTGGAAATTTTCTGAGGAACGAGCTGAGCTCATACAGCAGCAAGTTATAGCAGAGGTTCGCGTTAAAAAGGAACTCTGTCGAGTATGCAGGTTAAAATCTGGAGGCTACTACGAAGCAATCTTACAGGTGAGAGGTGGAGATACTGTAACCATCAGAAGAATTCTTGAGGAGGAAGCCACGCGTGCGAACATGGAAGATGCTAGAGTGTTTGTGACCAAGATTCAAGAGGTGAGCGGAGGCCTCGATTTCTACCTCAGCTCGGTTGCTCTCGCCCGCAGGTTGGGGAAAATTTTAAAGCAGCGGTTCGGAGCGGAGCTCCATGAAAGCGCCAAATTAGTTGGGCAGATTGGTGGGAGACGCAGATATAGAGTTTCCGTTTTAGCAAGGTTGAAAAGCACCTGAGAACAGGAGAAAATGGAGTTAACGGGTTCAGAAATACTTTGGAGGTGTCTGAAAGCAGAGGGAGTAAAGGAAATTTTTGGTATCCCAGGCGGGGCCATCATTCACGCCTACGACTACCTTCACTCGGAAACCGAAATTAGGCATATTCTCGTCAGGCATGAACAGGCCGCAGCTCATGCCGCTGATGGTTACGCGCGTGCCTCGGGCAGGCCAGGCGTGTGCATCACCACTTCCGGTCCCGGAGCCACCAACCTGGTGACCGGTATCCTCAACGCCTACATGGACTCCTCCCCCGTGGTGGCGATTTCTGGACAGGTAAGCACCAACTTACTCGGAATGGACGCCTTCCAAGAGGCCGACATGCTCAGCATCATGCTCCCAATAACCAAACACAACTTCATTGTGCAAAGAGTGGAGGATTTACCAAAAATCATCAGGTTGGCTTTTTTGATATCCATGAACGGTCGTCCTGGGCCGGTGCATGTGGATCTCCCTAGGAACATTCAAAGTGCGAAAGCCGATGTGGAGATACCGGCAAAAGTGGAGCTCAATAAATACATCAGGCTAGATCCAAAACCGTATGAAATCCTCCAGGCGGTAAATCTCATCGTCAAATCCGAGCGTCCCGTCATCATGGCGGGGGGAGGTGTCATCATCTCTGGTGCTTCGCCTGAGATCACAGAACTGGCCGAACTCCTGGGTGCGCCAGTTGTGACAACACTCATGGGCAAAGGTGCCATTCCAGAAGCTCATCCCCTTTCCCTCGGCATGCTTGGCATGCACGGGAGAATGGCGGCTAATCTTGCGGTTTCGGAGTGTGACCTGCTCCTCGCGGTGGGGGTGAGATTCAGCGATCGTTCCACTGGAGATGTTCGATACTTCGCCCCCAAGGCAAGAATTATCCACATAGATATTGACCCTGTGGAGCTCGGCAAAATCGTGAAACCAGATGTCGCAATCAGGGGGGATGCCAAGAGAGTTTTGCGTGCACTCATTCAGGCCCTGTCCTCAAGATGGCAGAAAGGTAGAACGGAAGAATGGGGAAAGAAAATTCAGCAAATGAAACGAGAACTAGCTCCCCGCATGGACTATGACAATGTTCCGCTGAAACCTCAGCGGGTAATCAAGGACATAAACGAAGTGCTGGATACCGTCGATGCCATTGTCGTCACAGAGGTGGGACAGTGCGAGATGTGGGCAGCACACTTCTACCGCATACAAAAACCTAGACATTTCATAGCGTCGGGAGGGCTGGGCACCATGGGTTTTGGTTTTCCGGCCTCAATGGGGGCGAAGGTAGCCAAGCCTAATCACGTCGTCGTAAACATCGCAGGGGACGGTAGTTTCCTCATGAACTCACAGGAGCTCGCCACATGCGTCGTGAATAACATCGCTGTTGTTAACTGCATCTTCAACAACAGGTACCTGGGAATGGTAAAGCAGTGGCAGGATTTATTCTTTGGAAAACGGAGGTCCCAGACCTACCTAGGTCAGTCGCCGGATTTCGTCAAGTTAGCGGAGGCATATGGAGCCTGGGGAGATAGGGTGGAGAGGCCAGGAGAAATCAAAGAGAAGCTTAAACTTGCCATCGAGAGTGGCAAGCCCGCCGTTCTGGATATCGTCATTGATCCTGACGAGCATGTACTCCCCATGGTACCGGCAGGGGGCAGATTGGATCAGATGCTAACATGAAGACACGAATTTTTTCCATCCTCTGCGAAAATGTCCCCGGCGTGATGATGAGAATTTCGAGATGTTTCACGCGCCGTCAGATAAACATAGATTCCATAACTGTCGGAATTGAGCCCTCTGGTCTTGCTCGTGTTATTCTGAGCTTTCAAGCGGATGACCACACCACCGAGCACCTTCGCAAAGTTCTGGAGCGTTTGATACCCATTGTAAACGTGGAAATTATTGACCCCGAAAAGGCAGCAGTGAGGGAAATCTCGCTGCTAAAAACAAGAAGACTCGACGATAGGGAAGTAATTGACTTTATCCAAAAGCTGGAGCAAAAGAGCGGCAGAGTGCTGGAAATAAACGATGGCGTGGTCATTGCCGAATTGAGCGGGGAACACTCAAAGGTTGAGGAAACGGTAAAGGAACTATCGCCCTACCTGAAGGAGGTCGCGAGATCGGGGCAAGTTTATCTATCGAAGGAATAGTTCAAGTACGCTCCACCAAAACTTCGGTGATGCCAGGCTTGGCCTCCAACCATATCCAGAAGGTTCCGTCTGGTTGCATGTGATGTTTGATACCCTCGGAAACTTTGTATTCTCCTTTTCCAAGGCTGATTTTCAAATTCATGGGGATGAAATAATCGTGCTCGTTCAAAATGCGAATACGCTGACCATTAACCATGTTCTCTCTTTGAATCAAGAGCTTACGCTGATCTACCACAATCGACTTCAGCCGTCCGTTTTCAACCTCAACTATCCTAAAGGAGAAGCCTCGGGCGAAGGGCTCCTGAGTTCCAAAGAGACTCTCAGCGACCCCTTTAGAGTTCTGTGTGACACTTGGTGTATGAAAGAATCTCAGATTCTCAACGGTAAATTCCTCGTGGAAGGTATGCCAGTGCCCAAAAAAAGTTACAACCTTCTCCCTCCTCAAAATTTTCATGAGTTTATCATGTCCCTCCAGAATCTGCGTGAAATAGTTGTCTTTTCTGCACCAAGGAATCCAAGCATATTCCCTCCCGCAAGGTGTGTAATAGGCTAGGGGTATATGAACTAGGAGAAATTTGAGTTTCGCGGGTCTTGAGAACTGGTTTTCAAGCCAAGCGAGTTGTTTTCCATCCAATCCTCCCCACGATCTATATGCGTGTAACGCTGCCGCTGTCACAAACAGGTAGTCATTAAAGGTGAAGGAATAATTGGCAGGACCTAGCTCTCGGAGATACCTGTGGAGATGAGCATCTGTGTATGTCTCGTGATTTCCTGGGATGTTGTACACAGGCATTTCCAAGCCGGAGATTGCTTCCTTGTAGTTTCTGTACTCATCCTCCAACCCGAAGTCCGTCTGGTCGCCACCGCTCACCACAAAAGCAGGACCCAGCTCATTGACGAGATCCAAGACCCTCTTCTTTTCTAGAACCTTTTTTCGCCCGTAAGGATGCATGTGTATATCGGAAACCCAGATCCAGAAGAAATTATCTGGTGAGAAGGGCGCAACATAAAGTACCTTACCTCGACTTCTCCCATCGATTTCCAACTCATGCCATCCAGCTGGTATATTCTCTGGAAGATACGCCAGCCCATCCTCCAGCCGCAGGGCAACCCCATCTATGGATAGGATACTAACGGTTCTGCTGACGCGGAGAGTACCACCAGGACAGGAAACAGCGGGGACCTGATGACAGGGAAAGTCGTTCTCTGCCAAGTACCACAAATCAGGACAAGGCACATAAGTGACCCACATGACGAGTAAGAGGATGATGAGAAATGCTATCAGACCAGTAAACGGTTTGAAGTTACACCAAGTTTGGGAAAGTTTGTTCTTCATAACCATCCGCTCAGAATGAGATAGGTCACATACAGACCAGAGAAAGAAATAGTCCACACCAAGAGAGAGAAATACCATCTGACGCCGGTAGCCCTGGTCCCAACCTTAACCGAATTCACGAAACTCAACAACAAGCCGAATAGAAGGGGCAAAGCCAGATAGAGAACCTCATCGTAATAGACAAGCCCAGCGTAAACAGTGTAGTCTCCCTTTAAGCTGTGATAAACCGTTGCCGGGAGGAAGTAAATCCACAGACTGACATAGAAAGGGAGAAATGCTAGGTAACTACCCTCTAGATAAGCCTCCACGCTGAATCTCTTCCCCGCAAGCCTGAAGATAAGTAAACTCAGAAGGGAAGGCATGAACCAGACAGTGGTGAACAGGAGGGCATAAACGGCAACGAAATGTAGTACAACAGCTGTCGAAAGAGAATACTGTAGAAAGGTTGAAAACAAAAGCGTGTTCAAAGCTATGAAAAGGGCAGTCCTGAGGAAATCAGGCTTCTCAAGCGCCTCCGAAATCGCCTTACTAGGGCGAAAGAGAGCGTATCCAAACCTCGACCAATGCGACATTTCCTAGGAGCCTATCTCTCAATTTAGCACTATTGAACAAAAGTCAGCGATTTCACTTCCGTAGAAACAAGAGCACCGCCCAGAGAATGATTACTGGTATTGCCATCAACAAACCAAGAACAGCACCGCTCGAGACCCATCCCTCGGTCTCCACCTCCAAAAAGGATCCACCCTCCTGCCACCAGCCAATGAGATGATCGATGAAAATCATGAGGGTTGCACCCCAGAACATTAAAGAGAGCGTGCCAAGAGCGTATCTCCCTCGTAGAATCAAAGCAAAAAGAGTAGAAATCGTCGCTAACAGGGCGATGGTCACTAGCCACATTTATACGTGCCCGAGCCTCGGTCCTACCGCTCTAATTTTGTCCGAGATGTTCAACCTGACATCCAAGAAGACCATTACCGACCAAAGACCTACCGTGCAAACCGTCATGGGCACGCCAACCGTGAGCATTTCAGGTATTACCTGACTCAAACCGGCAGTGAGGAAGGGGGGATAGGGCACAACCTCTCCGTGGGCGAGGTGCTCAATAGCCAACATCAGGACACCACCCCAAAGAAGGGCATTCAGCCAAGAAATCCTGTACTTCTCAGGGAATCTTTTCGACAGTGCTGTTGTCAGGATTGCTAGACTCATTGGCACGAGAAAGCACGCCATCCTCATATTACTTTTTTCCTTAAAAGTGTTACGTTTTTGTATATTCGTACAAAAATTAAATCGAATATTAAAATATTCGTGCAAAATTTCTGAATTAAAATCGAGGAAGCGCTCCTTCTTTTGAATGATTGGTGGCAAACCGGAGAGGTGGGTAGGGATAGGCTGAAGGAGTACAAAAGAGAGAGCTACCAAAAGGTGAAAGAACTCCTGTCCTACCGACAAGTGACCATTCTGACCGGGATGAGAAGGGTGGGGAAAACCACCCTCATGTTTCAGCTAATCGACGAATTACTTCGAGAAACCAAACCCGAGAGAATTCTCTACTACTCCTTCGACGAGGGACCGCAAGATGTTTTGGACCTGTTCAAGGGCTTTCAAAAGCTCACGAGGACAGACTGGAAGAGGGAAAAGATCTTCGTTTTCCTCGACGAAATCCAGAAACTCAAGAACTGGAGCTCTAAGGTCAAGCTGATTTACGATCATTTCCCCAACGTGAAGTTTGTGATAACGGGTTCTGCGTCCCTCATGCTCGAAAGCGAGGCAATGGAGAACCTTGCGGGAAGATACTTCATGGAGGAAATACCACCACTCTCGATAAAGGAGTATTTCGAACTGAAGAGGGGAGTCAGGATCGAGAATTTCGATCTTTATAGGAGCGAGCTTGAGTTGGAGGTCGAGGATTACCTCAAGAGGCCCTTCCCCGAAATCGTAAATTGGACGGAGGGAAGGAGGGTCTACGAGTACATCAAAGAAACCGTTTTATCCAAGATTGTAAAAATCGACATCCCAGAAGTCTTCGGGAAGGTGGATGTTCTGCTACTCGAGAAGTTGATGGAGTTAATCTTTAGCGAACCTGGAATAATTTTAAACCTGGAATCGCTTTCGAAAGACTTGGGTGTTCAAAAAAGAACCTTGCTACAGCACTTGTACTATCTCGAATTCTCCAAACTCGCGAGAATCCTGAGAAATTTTAGGGTCTCGGTATTGGCAGAGTCGAGGAAGTTAAGGAAGGCCTACCCTTATGACGTTTCCCTCGTTTTCCCCATACATCCCAGTGTAGATGAGGGGAAGATTCTGGAATGCGCAGTGGTTTCAAGAATCGGTGCAAAAAACTATTGGAGACAAGGTACCAAGGAGGTAGACTTCATCTTGAAACAGCCGGAAATGTTGGCAGTGGAGGTGAAATCGAAGGAGAATCTAGGTAGGGACGATTTGAAAACCATTCAATGGCTCTGCAGAAAAAAGGGAATCAAAGGCCTGGTGATTTACTTGGGTGAGTCAAAGACGTTAGGGACCATCCGAGCCCTGAATTTCTTAGATTTCCTGTGGTCGGGTATTACGCCGGTACTCGAACGAGGCGGCTGAACTTTACACCTCTCAGCGCACCCAGCCGTTCCACCAGTTCCCTTATCCTCTCTCCCTCTCCCCTGAGCGGGATTATCTCTAAGCAGTTCCTCTCGTCTATATGGATGTGCTGAGTGGCCGCCACCACTTCTCCACATTCATGCTGAAGCTCTATGATTTTCTCTGGAAGACCGGGGATCTCATGGTCATAAAGCAGAAGGA
>Ga0080004_1118097_pt1 | contig 67430 bp, 28 predicted proteins | sample WasSprMetagenome_FD_69207 | JGI IMG/M metagenome (GOLD analysis project Ga0080004, IMG submission 69207) | Sulfidic aquatic microbial communities from Washburn Spring, Yellowstone National Park, USA - WS (SPADES assembly) (version 2) | ecosystem: Environmental > Aquatic > Thermal springs > Hot...
ATAGATAAGCAAAGATAACGCTTTGCTGCTACAAAAAATCCCCCTATATATCCCCTCCGACGCAACGTCGGAGGGGAAACGAAGAGGGGAATTTTAAAAGCAAGGCTAAAGCCGGTGTTAGATCAAAAAAATGTCCCTGAAATCTATGCATAAACTTCTAATTCCTCTACTATTATTTTGCTATGTTTCTTTTCCTTTAATCTCATAAGTTTTTATATAAACCTTTTTGTTTTTTGAATGGTAAAAATGAATTAAAATTTCCTTGTCTCCTCCTTTGAAAAATGGGAACTATAGGGGGATTTTTAAACAATTGAAATCTGTTATATTTGTTTAGGGACACAATTTTGATCTGTTCACATTATCTTCAGGGACAAAAATTATGATCTAATGCGTAGAATAAAAAATGAGTTTAAAATTTTGTATACTATATTAGAATGGGGTTGTGGTGTAGCCTGGTCCAACACGTCGCCCTGTCAAGGCGAAGATCGCGGGTTCAAATCCCGTCAACCCCGTATGGGGGTTTTATTTTTTATTTCTTTTAATTATATTATGGAGTTTTAGATTTACTATTATTTTTTTCAACTGGATCTCTAGGTCCTCTGCTGTATTTTTATCAGCAGATACAAGCGATTGTTTTAGGTCCTGATATTGTTGTCTTAGTTTCTCCTCATCAATCTCCTTACTAAGATTTGCATCCTCTGCAAGAACAACAATATTGTTATTCAAAACTTCAAAAAATCCCCAGAAAACAGAAAAATATTCTTCCTTCTCCCCATCTCTATATTTAAGTATCCCTTCCCTTAGCTGACCTATATAAGGTAGGTGGTTATATAACACGCACATCTCTCCTTCCCATGCAGGAAGAGTAACACTATCAACCTTTTTATTTTCAACGATAATCCTCTGCGGTGTCATTATTGTAAGATTTAATTTTTTATCCATTTTTTTACCTATTCTTTTTTACTTTCCTCATATCTCTGTTTAACCTCATCTATTCCACCTGCCATATAGAAAAACTGCTCAGGTATATGATCAAGTTTTCCATCAAGTATCTCTTTAAATCCTCTTATCGTCTCAGAAAGTTTAACATATTTTCCTTCTCTTCCAGTAAACTGCTGTGCAACAAAAAATGGCTGTGATAAAAACTTTTGTATCTTTCTTGCACGATAGACGATAAGTTTATCTTCATCACTAAGTTCATCTATACCAAGTATTGCGATAATATCTTGAAGTTCTTTGTATCTTTGAAGAATCTTTTGTACCCCTCTTGCAACACTATAATGTTCTTCTCCAATAATATTTGGGTCAAGTATCCTTGATGTTGAATCAAGAGGATCTACTGCTGGATATATTCCAAGTTCTGCAATCTGTCTTGAGAGAACAACAGTCGCATCAAGATGTGTAAAAACATTTGCAACACCAGGATCTGTTAAATCGTCAGCAGGAACATATACCGCCTGAATTGATGTAATTGATCCTTTATTTGTTGATGTTATTCTTTCCTCAAGCCATCCTATCTCAGTTGTAAGTGTTGGTTGATATCCTACAGCAGATGGCATTCTTCCAAGAAGTGCAGAAACCTCAGAGTTTGCAAGAACATATCTAAAAACATTATCAATAAAGAGTAAAACATCTTGCCCTTTATAATCTCTAAAATACTCTGCCTGTGTTAGAGCCGTAAGTCCAACCCTTGCTCTTGCACCTGGTGGCTCGTTCATCTGTCCATATACAAGAACTGTTTTTGAAAGAACTGAAGATCCATCAGAGAGTTTTGACTCCTGCATCTCAAGCCATAAGTCATTTCCTTCACGACTCCTCTCCCCAACACCTCCGAAAACCGAGTATCCATGATGCTCTCTTGCAACATTGTTTATCAACTCCATTATTATAACTGTTTTCCCAACACCTGCACCACCAAAAAGCCCAATCTTTCCTCCCTTCATAAATGGTGCAAGAAGATCTATGACCTTTATACCTGTTTCAAAAACCTCAGGTGTTGTCTTCTGCTCAGTAAACTTTGGTGGTTCTCTATGAATTGGAAGATATTCTTTTGTCTCAATAGGTCCTCTGTGATCTACGGGATCGCCAAGAACATTTAAAACCCTCCCAAGACATGCCTCACCGACAGGAACTTTTAAAGGTCCACCTGTATCTATCGCCTCAGCCCCTTTATAAAGACCATCAGTTGGACCCAAAGAAATTGCTCTAACGATGTTATCACCTATATGTTGTGAGACCTCACATATAAGTTTTCTTTTTTCCTCTCCAACATTAAAGTTTATCTCTATAGCATTAAATATAGAAGGAAGTTTTTCTTTAAACTCAATATCTACTACCGGTCCTATTATCTGAACAACATTTCCCCTATTCATAGATATCTCCTTTTTAATTTTACCCGCTTATAGCATTTGCTCCGCTCATAATTTCATTTAACTCAGTTGTAATCTGTGCTTGTCTGAGTTTGTTCATTTTCACCGTAAGTTCATCAATAAGTTCAGATGCATTCTTTGACGCCTGCTCCATTGCATTCATTCTACTTGCCAATTCCGATGCCTGATTTTCAAGAAGTATTCTGAAAATCTCAATATTAATGTATTTTGGAATTAAATTTTCAAGCAAATCCTTTTTTGATGGTTCAAAAATAAAAACATCACTGCTTCTTTTATTTTGTAATTGAGTTTTAGAATTATTTACAATAGGCAATATAGAAACATTTTTTAACTCTTGTTTTAAAATACTTTTAAACTCCATATATATAAAATAAACGCTTTCAAGATTATACTTATCATACATCTCAATAACCTTTTGACCAAGAAGAGCAGCATGAGTATAATTAACCTTTGGAAATATATTTGAGATTTGGTAATAGAGATTTATATTTTTAAGTTTTTTAAAAAAATCAACAGATTTTTTCCCCACAGCAATAAGATAAATATTTTTATTGCTATTTGATTTTATAAATCTAATTGAATTTAAAAGAATGTTATTATTAAACGCCCCGCAAAGTCCTTTATCCCCAGAAACTACAACAATTCCAATATTTCCAGTATCTTCCCTTTTCTTTAAAAATCTTGAAAAATCATACATATAAAGTTTTTCATCATCAAACTCAGAACTTAAATCGCTAATAACATCTGCAAGGTAATTAGAATAAGGTTTGAACGAAAGTATCTGATTTTGTGCCTTTTTAATTCTTGCTGAAGCAACCATCTTCATAGCATAGGTTATTTGTTTTATATTTTTAACTGCTTTTATATGTTTTCTAATATCTCTAAGCGATGGCATTATTTTTTCTCCAGATAATTCTTAACATAATCCATTATACCATCATATAGTGAATATGATGGTTTGTAATTAAGAATACTTTTAGACCTTCTTAAATCAGCCTCAGTTTTATTCTGATAGAAAGAATAAGGATTGTCAAAATACTCTGGTTCAAGGTTTTTTCCAAGTACTTTATTTAAGCACTCTATAACATAGTTAAAATTCTCAGGTTTACCACTTCCAACGTTATAAACACCACTCATCTCACATTCCATCGCACATATATTGGCATTTACAACGTCTTTAACATAAACAAAATCCCTCATCTGCTCACCATATTTAAAAACTCTTGGTCTTTTATTTTCTTTCATCCCAAGATATAACTGATAAATCATTGAAGCAAATCTACCTTTATGATACTCACCCGGTCCATAAACATTAAAATATCTAAGCCCAATAACTTTGTAATCTGGATTCTTTTCATAAAAATCTCTTGCCACATTATCCATTATCGCCTTTGAAAAACCATAAATATTTTCTGGGGCTGGTGTCATATCCTCTTTCATTGGACAGGGAAGATTTCCATAAACCGCAGCACTTGATGCATAGATTATTCTTTTAATTTTATATTTTAAAGCATAATTTAAAACATTTCTAAATCCCTCAACATTTACCTCCATCATTTTTTTCTGATCCACAACAGTTGTATCGGTTATTGCTGCCTGGTGGAATATAACATCAACATAACCTACCTTATCCCACCATTCAACTGAATTTATATCCGATGCAACAATATCTCCTTTAAAACCTAAAAGATTTTTAAAACTACCACTTGAAAAATCATCAACTACAACTACATTTGCTTTAAACTCTTCTTCCATTGTTTTTGCAATATTAGAGCCAACAAAACCACTTCCACCTGTAACAAGAACTCTCATAAAAACTCCCTTTAATCAATCTTTCTTGTGAATTCTTTTTTAAACTCTTCTATAACTTTTTTAAGTTCTGCTTCAATATCCGGTGTAAGTTCCTTTTTTGTCTCAATGCTTTCTATAAGTGATTGGTAATTTTTTCTGATATAATCAAGAAGTTTTATTTCAAACTCCTTTACTCTTTCAAGTTCCACGTCATCAAGATATCCTCTCGTTCCTGCATAGATTACTATAACCTCCTCTGGCATTGAGAGTGGTTCATATTGGTTTTGCTTTAAAAGTTCAACAAGCCTCTGCCCTCTTCTTATAAATGAAAGTGTCTCTTTATCTAAATCAGAGGCAAATTGTGCAAAAGCTTGAAGTTCGTTGTATTGGGCAAGATCTATTCTAAGTTTTCCTGCAACCTGTCTCATCGCCTTGACCTGTGCCGAGCCACCAACTCTTGAAACCGATATTCCTACATTTATTGCAGGTCTAATACCAGCATAAAAAAGGGATGGTTCAAGATATATCTGTCCATCAGTTATTGATATAACATTTGTAGGGATGTAAGCTGAGACATCGTTTGCTTGAGTTTCTATTATCGGAAGAGCGGTAAGCGAACCACCACCGTTTTGATCATTTAGTTTACATGCCCTCTCAAGTAATCTTGAATGAAGATAAAAAACATCTCCAGGATATGCTTCCCTTCCTGGCGGCCTTCTTAAAAGAAGCGACATCTGTCTATAGGCTTGTGCATGTTTTGAAAGATCATCGTATATAACAAGAACATCCTTTCCCTTCCACATAAAATACTCGCCAATAGTACACCCAGAATATGGTGAAAGATATAGCAGAGGAGCTGGATCTGAGGCAAAAGCAGCAACTATTATGGTATATTCCATTGCACCATGATCTTGTAAAATCTTTGCAATTCTTGCAACACTCATCTCTCTTTGTCCTATAGCAACATATATGCATATTGGCCTTTTGGCTTGTGGCTCTCTTTTTTGATTTATTATTGTATCTATTGCAATTGCTGTTTTTCCAGTTTGTCTATCCCCAATTATTAATTCCCTCTGCCCCCTTCCTATAGGTATCATTCCATCAATTGCCTTTATACCAGTATAAAGCGGATGCCTTACTGGCTGTCTTTCAACAATTCCTGGAGCAATAACCTCAACAGGTCTTGTCCCAGAATATTTTATTTCACCTTTTCCATCTATCGGTCTTGATAGGGGATCAACTATTCTTCCAATAAGTCCCTCACCAACCCCTATTTCCATAACCTTGCCAGTTCTTTTAATCTTGTGTCCTTCTTTTATGAGTTTATCATCACCTAAAACAACTATACCAACACCTTCCATCTCTATATTCATCACCATACCATCAATACCGCTTTCAAACTTAACAAGCTCACCCATAATAGCACTATTTAATCCAAACGCTTTTACAATCCCATCACCAACACTTATAACCTCTCCAACCTCATCAAGTTCAATATGACTTACAAACCCTTCAACTCTGGATTTTATTATATTAGTTATTTCATCGGATCTCATACTCATAAAATCTCCTCTCTTATTAGATTTTCTTTAAGAAGAGCAAGTTTCTTATTAATGCTTGCATCAATTACTTTATCATCCCATTTTATGATAAATCCACCTATCACATTTTCATCCTTTAATATTCTTATCTGAGGTTTCTTTGCTGTCAATTTGAAAAAAAGGGATGATATCATCTGTTTTTGGTTTTCATTAAGGTCATATTTTGAAATGACATCTACTTCAACCATATTTTTTAAATCAAGATAAATCCTATTAAACTTTTTATAAACCTCCCAAATTAATTTTATTCTTTTATTCTTTATCATCACCAAGAGGATTTTACTAATAGATTTATCCTTATAAATATCAAGTATTTTTTCAAGAATTTCTCTCTTCACATCAAAAGGAATTGTTGGGTTTGAAAAATAAAACATGTTTTTATCTATCTCATTTATAATAGAATCAAAAATCTTTTTCTTTTCATCTATATCTTCACCTCTACAAAAAGCATATGCAACTGCATACTTTTTTGCTATGTAACTATTCAACGTATTCATAGTTGCTTTATTTTTAAATAATTTTCTGACTCTTTAAGACTTAACTCCAAAATCTTTTCCTCTATTTTTTTATCTATCACCTCATATAAAACCTTCTTTGCTATCTCACTGGATATTTCAACAATCTTTTTCTCAATCTCTTTTTCAATTTCTTTTTTATAATTTTCTGCTTCCCTTCTTGCATTTTCTACAATAAGACGAGCCTGAGTTTGGGCAATGGCAATTATTTTTTCTTTTTCAAGATTTGCTTCTTTCCTTGCATTGTCAGTTATATCTTTAATCTCTTTATCAAGTTTTTTTAACCTTTCTTCAATTTGATTTTTTATAAGATTTGCCTCATCCCTTGCTCTTTGAGCAAACTCTATATCTTGCTTTATTTTATTCTCCCTTTTTTCAATTGCCTCAAGAAGTGGCTTCCATACAAACTTTGATAGTATGAAAACCAAAATAAAGAAACTCACAATTGTCCAAAATGTGAGTCCAAACTCAGGCTTTACAAGATTTTCCATAAATTATTTCACCTGTTCAGTTTGAATCTTATTTAAATACCCCTCTTTAGGCATTCCAAAGTTCATCACAATAAGCAAGCATATAACAAGAGCCAGAAGCGCTATTCCTTCAATAAGAGCAGCAGCAATAATCATAGTTGTTCTTATTGGATTTGCAGCTTCGGGCTGTCTTGCAGTTCCTTCAAGAGCACTTGAAGCAAGCCTTCCTATACCATAAGCAGCACCTATTAGCACAAGACCTGCTCCAATTCCTGCTCCAAGATATCCCATTCCTATGAATGTCAGTTCCATTTTTCCTCCTTTTAATGTTCACTAAGTGTCTGAGACACAAATATAGATGTAAGAAAAGTAAATATATATGATTGCAGAAAAGCAACAAAGACCTCAAGAATCGATATAAATAAAACAAGAAGCATTGAAAAAGGCGCTGTTAAAAAAAGCCCAAGATAAATATTTATAGCACCAAAAATGAATATGAAGAATATAAAAACTATTATAACCATATGTCCAGCAATCATATTAGCAAACAATCGGATTGCAAGAGCAGCAGTTTTTGTAAAAAGTCCAACAATCTCTATCGGAACTATTATAGGATAAAGCCAAAACGGGAGTCCATGAGGAATAAAAGATTTTACAAAATGGATAAAACCTTTTTCTTTTATCGCTGAAAAAACTATCAACACAAAAGTTGTAAGTGCAAGCCCTATAGTAATAGATATATTTCCAGTTGCAGTTGCTCCAAAAGGTATAAAACCTAAAAGATTCATTCCAAGAATAAAGAAAAAAAGGCTTATGAAATATGGTAAATACTTTGGTGTAAGTTCACCTAAATTTGGTTTTACAACCTCATCTCTAATAAAAATTACTATTATTTCTATTATTGACTTCAAAGGGAAAAGTGTTTTTGATTTTGATCTTATAATAATTGGAAACACAAAAACAAGTATAAAAATATTTATAAAAATCATAAAAAGATGTTTTGAAATTGGGAGTTTAAAACCAGATATATTTATCCACGTGTATATGTGATCCAAAATATGATGTTCAAGGGCTTCTTTTAAATCCATAATTTTTAAATGAAAAAAATTCTATCAAAACATTTATAAAGATGAAAAAAGAACAGCCTAACAATATTATTATAACTTTTTTTACAAACATCCACAAAAAAATGAAAAATAAAACAAGAAAAACAATTTTATAGAAAAAAAGAATAACAAAAACTTTTAAAAATTTTTTAGTTTCCTTATCAATATATTTTTTCAAAATAAAAACAGAAAAATAACCATTTAAAAACCCAAACAAAACTCCTAAAAAAATTGCAATAACATCATAAAAATTCATCTAAACCTCTTCCACAAAACATATATAAGCGCAATAATAGAAAAAATTGTTCCAACAAGCGTTAGATATGGTTTTGTTGAAAAATAGATATCAAGATAATAACCTCCCAAAACAAAAAATATTACATAAAATGTTATCTCAAATCCTAATTGCAGATAATTCTTCCATTCATCATCTTTTTCTTTTTTCATATTTCAAAAACCTTTTTTATTATATATATTTTATTATCCAAAGAATCAATCTTTATTTCAAAACCATCTCCAGCACTCGTTTTAAAAAACCTTATATTTTCATTAAAATATTTCTGCCATCTTTGGAGATCTGTTTTTGATATCTTAAAATCTTTTGAAAAATAAAACTCAATTACAAAGTTTTTTTCAATTATTTTTTCAACTCCTTTATTTTTTAATTTATTTTTTATTTTTATTATCTCAACTAAATTTTCAAGTTCAGGTGGAATTGGTCCTGCCATATCTTTCATCTTTGAAACTATCCCATCAATCTCATCAGTTGAGGCAGAATATAATCTTTTATAAAAATTCAATCTCTCCATATCATCATTTATATACTCAGGTGGGATAAAAGCAGAAATTTTTAAATCTATTAAAACATCTTTTTCTCTCTCTTCTACTTCAAAACCTTTGATTCTTTTAATCTCTTTTTCAAGTAGATTTAAATACATATCAAGACCAACCGCATTTATAAAACCATGCTGCCTTGTTCCAAGGAGATCTCCCGCACCTCTTATCTCAAGGTCTCTCATAGCAAGCCTAAATCCACTTCCAAGTTCTGAAAACTCTTCAAGAGCAAAAAGTCGCTTAAGAGACCCAGAGTTCATCTCTTCATTTTCACAAAGATTCTTAGGATAGAAAAGATAGCAATATGCCTTTTTCTTTTCTCTTCCAACCCTTCCTCTTAATTGATATAACTGACTTAGCCCCATTTTGTGAGCATCCTCAACTATCAATGTATTTACAGAAGGAATATCTATTCCAGATTCAATTATTGTTGATGCAAGAAGAAGATCATATTTTTTATTCATAAAATCTATCATTATATCCTCAATCTCATCACCTTTCATCTGTCCATTAACAGATGCTATTCTAACTCCTGGAAGAAGTTTTTGAAGATCTAATTTCTTTCTCTCCATAAACTCAACTCTATTATAAACATAGTAAATCTGTCCCCCTCTTTTTAGTTCAAAATTTACTGCATCTATTATTCTGTTTTCATCATAAGGAAGAACTTCTGTATTTACACTTAATCTTCCTTGAGGTGGTGTTTCTATAACTGATATTTTTATTAAATCAGAGATGGATTGATAAAGAGTTCTTGGGATAGGTGTGGCTGAAAGATAAATAACATGAACATTATTGTATCTTTTTTTAATCTCTTCTTTTTGTTTCACACCAAACTTATGTTCCTCATCTATTACACAAAGCCCCAATTTTTTAAATTTTATCTTTTCTGATAAAAGCATATGAGTTCCTATTACTATATCAACAACACCAAGTGAAATATCTTTTATTATTTGATTTTTTTCTTTATCACTGACAAGCCTTGTTAAACATTTTACATTTATTGCAAATTTAGAAAATCTATTATAAAAATTTCTATAATGCTGCTCGGCAAGTATTGTTGTTGGACACATTATCAAACACTGAAAGCCATTTTCCACAGCCCTCATACATGCTCTCATTGCAACCTCTGTTTTTCCAAAACCAACATCGCCAACAACTATTCTTGTTGTAACATATCCACTTTCAAGATCCCTTAAAACATCATCTATTGCAGTTTTTTGATCTGGTGTATGCTCATATTCAAAATCAAGTTCAAAATCACCTTCAATCTCACCTCTAAACATAGGTTTTATTTTTACTATTTTCCTTTTTGCCTCTATTTTTATTATATCCCTTGCAACATTTTCAATCTCTTTTTTAACTCTTTCTTTTATCTTTTTCCAAGTAATACCTGAAAGTGAAGAAAGTTTAACTCTTGAGTTTTCAGAACCAACATACTTTGATATCTTTTTAAATTCATCAAGGCTAACATATAACTTATCGCCACCGCTATATTCTATTAAAATGCATTCATTTTCATAAAAATCTCCCCACTCATTTCTATGCGTTATCTTTTTTATACCACAATATCTTCCAATACCATAATCCTCATGAACAACAAAATCACCAATATCAAGATCATTTAGTTTAAAAATTTTTTTAGGCTTGTTTTTAAAAGGAGTATAATCGTATTTTCTTTGAAATATCTCAATTGATGAAACTACAAAAATCTTTTTTGAGTTGGAATAAAAACCTCTAGGTATATATCCATCAATAAATCTAATTGGATAATTTATTTGATTTTCATCAAAAATTGAAATTATCTTTGAAATCTCTCTTTCATTTAAGCAAAAAATATATATATCAAATTTTTTTTCTAAAAACTTTTTAATCTCATTTATAAAGATATCTATATTTGGGAACTCAATATTTAGAAAAAAATCATTATCTCTCTCTATTAACCATTTATCATTCAAAAAATACTCAACAAAACAAAGATCTGAAAGTTTTTTATTTTTTAAATTAAAATTTTTTAAACTAAACTCCATTTCAAAATCAAATGTATTTTGCGTATCTATCTCAAATTTTCTTATAGAAAGAACCTTATTCAAATCAAAATAAATTCTCCTTGGATAATCATCACCAAAATTAAATATATCTATAACACTTCCTCTCGTTGCAAACTCACCTTGATTTTCAACAAAATCAACTTTATTAAAACCAATCTCTATAAGTTTTTCAATTATATCGGATCTTTTATATTCAAAGCCAACCTTTATATTAAAAACTTTAAAATTCTCTTTTGCTGCAAAGCCAATATTAAAACTACTATTTGAGGCAATGATTAGTTTTGTTAAATCAGAAGAATAAATCTTTTCAACAGTTTTTACCTGGTTATCTTTTAAAAGATCAAATCTAAGTATCTCAAGATTAATCTTAAAAACCTTATTTATGCTTTCACAAATATTTGCAATCTTTTCAACATCTTCATCATCCTCAACAACAATAATAGATGATTTTCTATCTTTTTTTAAATCCTCAAAAACCCTCCATATAAATGCTGTCTCATTACTTATATTCATACCTACTCTCTTGCAATTGTAAAACAAGAAACCTTTTTTGCACCTTTTTCAATAAGAATCTTTGAAAATTCATTTAAAGTAGACATCGTAGTCGAAACATCATCAATTACAATTATTTTTCTACCATAAATCTTTTTTTCATCAACAATTATAAAAGCATCTTTTAAGTTTTCTTTTCTTTCTTCTTTTGATAACTCAACCTGATTTCTTGTTTCTTTTATTTTTTGAGAAATATTTTCAAGAAAAAAAAGACCTGTTTTATTTGAGAAATCCTTTGCTATAAGTTGGGTTTGATTAAATCCTCTTTTTTTGAGTTTTCGTTTTGAAAGTGGAATATATGTAATACTATCATATTCTCTAAACTCTGGATAATTCAAAAATCTTTCATACAATTTTTTTGAAAACCATTTATAAAGATATTTGTGGTTATGATACTTATAGGCAATTATTAATGATGCTATTTGATCATTATACATAAAAACTGATCTTAAAAAAGAAAAATTAGGGCGCTTTTCTCTCAAGCATAAAAAACATATATTACCATTATCAAGCTTTCTTCCACATATCCGACAATAAAAGTTTTCTATAAAATCAAGTTTTTTATAACAGTCTCTACACAATGGATTTATAAAATCAAATTCTATATCATTTCCACAAGAAAAACATACTCTTGGAAAAAAGAAATTAATTAGATTATCTAAGATTTTAAAATACATTTACAACTATTTACTAATTTTTAAAAACTAAAACTCATAGTCAAATATATAAAACGAGTATGGTTGCATATTTTCTATTTTAAATCTATCTGAAACCTCTTCGCTTTTATATGAGAAAAATCTCTCGCTAAACTCCTCATAAAGTGTCACTGTATCTGATTTAGATTTAAATGATATTCCAACAAATCCACTTGAAATCTCAGACGAGTAATTTACAACAATAAATTTTATAGTTCTCATCTGAGTCCACTTGTATGCAATAATGTTTCTATTCGTTTTATTATCTGGTGAAAGTGGATAGACATCACAAATCTCCCATTCACCACCATGAAAGGCAGGATGATCTATAATTTTTAAAAGCTTTGAATAAAATTTTTCCACCTCTATATCTCTATACTTTTCAATATCAAAAAAAGCAATTTGGACAGGTATTTTAATTCCAATTCCTTTTAACTGAAAATAATGATAAAATCTAAGCCCTCTAACAGTTGAAACCAAAACACTAGCACAAAGAGCTTTTCTTCTATCTCCAAAAGATGTAATTGATGGCTCTTCATCATGATTGTCTATAAATCTTACAGATTTTTTTTGATAAAGCCTTTCTGCTCTTAAATGTCCTCTTATTTCCTCTGAAGAAAGTTTTTTCAATCTATCATAAAAAACTTTATCATAAGTATAATCAAAACCAAGTTGCTGAATTTTCCACTCAAGTCCCCAATAAACTTCAGCGATAAATGTAAACTGAGGATTTATACTTTTTATTTCAGAGATTGCTTGCTGCCAAAACTCAGTATCTGGCTTTCTATAACCTTTTTTATAAACAAGCCATCCCCACACATTTTCAAAAACATCATTTAACGAAAGCATAACCATATCACATCTAACTCCATCACACATCTCTGATATTTTTTTAAGTTCCTCTATCATTTTTTGACGTGTAAGTGGATTAAAATAATTTAACTGAATTGTATCCTTCCAAGCAGGAAAGTTCGGATCTCTTCCATGAGCAATATAATAAATCTTATCACCAATTCTTTTTGTGCAAAAAAGATCCTTATTATTTTGATAATCTATCTCATCTCCACAAACAAAACACTCCACACAATCATTTGAAAAATCAGAATCTATTGCAATATGATTTGAGACAAAATCAAGAAAAAGTTGCATTCCAAAAGAATTTAATTTCTCTTTGAGCGCTTTTAATTCCCACTCAAAACCAAAAAACTCATCTAAAGTATATCTTAAGACTGAATATGGGGAAGCAGATATAGCGGATGGATCAAGATTGGTTTTCTTTATAAAATCTCTTAAAAATTCTTCATTCATTGAAATTGATTTAGATATCTCACTTGTCTTCCAAACACCCATAAGCCAGAGTATATCAAAACCAAGATGCTTAAATTTTAACCACTCCTCCTCTGGAATCATACTTATGCTCATATCTGGCATTGAGTATTTTTGTCTCATCTCATTTAAAAAAACTCTTGCATTTATTTCTAATAAATGTGGATTTGCCCTAAGCATAAGTCCCCCTTTTAAAAATTTTAAATTCCAAAAATCTTTATATCATTTTCAGATGCAAATTTTAATGTTTCATCTTTTTCAATAATAAGTGTCTTTCCGCTCTCAACGGCAATTATCCTACCACCGGCTTCTTTCATATTTAAAACAGTATTTTTGCCTATTACTGGAAGATCAAATCTAAAATCCTGATTTGTTCTTGCAACTTTAACAAGTATAAATGGCTTTCCGCCAAGTATTGATCCAGTTCTTTTAATACACTCATCAGTTCCATCAATACCTTCAACTGATACAACTGAGTAATCTTTTATAGTTATTGATAACCCTATATCCATATCAGCAATCTTTTTTGCAATTGAATATCCATATTTTATTTGTTCTATATCTTCATCTTTTATTTTACCAGAAATGAAACCTAAAGGGGCAATAATATCTTTTAAAAAAGAAGTGGAATCAATAATCTCAATTCCTTCCTTTTTAAGTTCATCATCTATGACTTTAAAAACTGACATTGGCCTTAAATCCTTTCTTATTTTAAGCATCATTTTAACAGATCTAATATCAGCTCTTATATCAGAAAATACATTTACATGCTCTATTTTCCCAAGAAGTATAACCTTATTGATTTTATTTTTCTTTAAAAAACTTATTGGCTTTTCAACACTTCCAAGTTTAAAATAAGAGACATTAGCATATCTTTCAATCTCTTTTGATGTAAAACCATCAAAACCTACAACAAAAACTTCAAATCCCTCTTTTTGAGCATTTCTTGCAGCAATTATAGGAAGATCTCCACCGCCTGCAATTATTCCTATCTTACTCATCTGCTAATCCCATTTCTCTTGGTCTTGCTATTCCTCTTTTAGATTGTCTACAAAAATTTATTATATCCAAAACATCTTTTGTTGGATTTTCATTTTCAAGTTTTAAAAGGGAATCCTCAAGTTTAAGCCCAGAATAAAAAATAACTTTAAAAGCATTTTTTATAGCTTTTATTCTTTCATAATCAAAACCATTTCTTTTAAGTCCTACAATATTTAAACCAACTGGTTTTGCTCTATCTCCCTTTGCAATAACAAATGGAATTATATCCTGATTAACCATTGCTCCACCAGCAATCATTGCAAACTTACCAATCCTTGTAAACTGATGAACACCAACAAGACCTGAAAGCATAGTATTATCCTCAACAGTTGTATGTCCAGCAAGTGCAGACGAGTTAACCATTATAACCTTATCACCAACAACACAATCATGTCCTACATGAGAATTCGCCATAAAAAAACACCCACTTCCAATCCTTGTAATCCGATGACCTGTCGGAGTTCCTCTATGAATAGATACACATTCCCTTATTATATTATCATCCCCTATCTCAACATAGGTTTCCTCATCGTTGTATTTATAATCCTGTGGTGGAAGCCCTATATAAGCGGAGGCTATAAATTTGTTATTTTTACCTATTCTTGCATACTCTATCACACAATGCGGTCCTACATAAGTTCCATCACCTATTATTACATTTTTGCCTATAACTGAATAAGGACCTATTTCAACCCCCTCGCCTATTATAGCATCTTTATCGACAATTGCCGTTGGATGAATTTTTTTCATAGATTCTCCTATAAAATTTATTGAATTGCAAACATTAATTCAGCCTCACAACAAATCTCATCACAAACCATTGCAACTCCATAAACTTTTGCAATTTTACCTTTAAATTTATCAACTCTAACATTAATTTCAAGAACATCCCCAGGAAGAACCTGCTTTTTAAACTTAGCATTTTTGATCCCTGCAAAATAACCTCTTTTATCCTTAAGTTCTGGATAAAAATAAAGAAGCGTTGCTGTGGTCTGTGCTATTGCTTCAAGTATAAGCACTCCTGGCATAATAGGCATATCTGGAAAGTGTCCATGGAAATAAAGTTCATTAGCAGTAACACATTTTATACCTTTTGCTAATTTCACTTCCCCCGAATCGTCAATCTCAACTCTGTCAATTAAAAGAAAAGGATATCTATGAGGTATAGTTTTAAGTATCTCTGAAGGACCGAGTATTTTCTTCATAAAAACTCCTTCTTGCAAGAATTGTTTTTACAAGCCCAATATTTCCTTTATGAGACGGCCTTTTTGCAGTAATTTTTATATTCCTAAACCTAAGATTACTTACTTTAAGATCACCGAGTAGATCAAGTATCTTATGCCTTACAAACTCATCATTAAATCTAAGACTTCCATTTAGAACTCCATTTTTTGTAACTACAATAGCATTATCAAGCGATCCTCCACGAATAAGATTATTTTTTCTTAGATACTCTATCTCATAATCAAAACCAAACGTTCTTGCAGGAGCAATTTCTTTAATATAATTTTTTTCATTTACTTCAAAAACAAATCTTTGTTTCCCAGTATACTCATGCTCATATGTACAATCTATAATAAATTTTTCTGATTTCTCAACCTTATAAAAACTCTCCCCACATACATAAACAAACTCATCCTTTAAATCAAAAAAATCTGCTTCCATATTCTTTTCAACAAAACCAACTTTTGATATAAGTTCAGCAATCATAATAGAAGAGCCATCAAGAATAGGTATTTCATCACCTCTTATCTCAATAATTGCATCATCAATCTCAAAAGCTGTAAAACAAGACATAAGATGCTCAATTGTAGATACGCTAAAATCCCCATTAGAAATTACAGTTCCTCTATTAATTGATGAAACATTTGTAACAGAAAGTTCAATTTTTGATCCATTATCAGGATTTACAAAAATTATTCCTTTACTTTCAATATTTGGCTTTACGATAACAAAATTATCTTTGCCCTTATGAAGCCCAATTCCTTCTATTAAAAATTCAAAATTAAGAGTTCTTCTCTTCATCTTTTTCCCTAAAAACTTTTTTATATATTAATGGAAGTTTTGAAAGTACTGCTTGAATTCTCATAAATTCATTTCTATCTCGTGCAGGTGACCCCAAAACTATACTTCCCTCTTTTATATTTCCTATCACACCAGATTGAGCCATTATAATAGAATTTTTACCTATCTTTAGATGATCTGCTATACCAGCCTGACCAGCAATAATAACATTATCTTCTATTAAAACAGAACCAGCAATTCCAGCACCAGCAAGTATTAAACAATTAGATCCGACTTTCACATTATGTGCTATATGAACGAGATTATCTATCTTTGTGCCATTTCCAATAACAGTTGAATCAATTGTTGCCCTATCTATGCATACATTTGCACCAATCTCAACATCATCACCAATTATAACGTTACCAACTTGAGGAATCTTTTGATGTTTCGATCCATCCTTTACATAGCCAAAACCATCACTTCCAATAACGCTTCCACTATGAATTATGCAGTTTTTCCCTATGATTATATTTTCTCTAATAACAACTCCTGGATAGATAAAACAATTATCTCCAATTATAGTATTTCTTCCAATATAACAATTACTCTCAATAACACACCCATCACCAATTTTTACATCATCACATATTTTTACAAAATCCCCTATATAAACATCTCTACCAATACTTACATTTTCTCCAATAGTTGCTTTTTTAGAAATTTCACTTTTATAAGTTTTTAAATTCTTCTCAATGAGTTCAAGAAGCTTTGCAAAACTCAGTCGTGGATTTTTACTAAAAATCAAAGATGGGATCTTTGCATAAATTTTTGTTTCTCTTTTTACAATAGCACATCCGGCTTTAATATTTTCAGGAACACTTTCCCCTTCAAAAAAAACTATACTTTTTTCATCAGAATTTTCAATTGAAGAAACCTTTTCTATAAAATTATCTCCATTTCCCTCATATTCTAATCCAAGAATTTGTGCAATCTCTTTTGTAGTTTTTCTTAAATACATTATTCTCTCCTTAGTTTTTCAATAACTTTATCTGTAAGATCCACAGTTTTTCTTCCAAATAAAATGCTTTTTTTATCAACAACTATACTTACTTTCTCTTCTCTTGAAACCTCTTCTATTGTATCATATATTTTCTTAAAAATTTTTTCATTTTCTCTTGTTGCTTTTTTTGAAAGTTCTTCATCATACTTTTTCTTTAATTCAGATATCTCATTTTTAAGTTTTGATATGATTTGATCAAGTTGAGTAATAGCGTTTGAAATTTCAAGAGTAGAAGAAGAAATAGAAAACTTATAATTTGAAAGTGGAAATTTTCCAACACCAGGCATCATAATATATGGCTCTTTATCTATATTTACTGTTGTGGTAGAAAAATTTGTAGTAGAAATAATAGTTTCATTCTCATTACTCTTCACAGGCAAAGTACTATTTGATATTTGAAATGTATTTGTTGAAAAATCCAAAGAAGAAGTTGAAATATCAACTGAATTAGTTGAAATGGAAGAAGTTGAATATGTTTGAGATGATGTCTCAAGTTTTTGTGATTGTATATTTTTATAAAACTCTTCAAGCATTTTTGCAATCTGATATTCAGTTTCAAGCTTCTCCTTTTTTGCAACATAATGATCAAGTTCTTTTTTAATCTCATCTACTTTTTTTTGTCTTTCATCTACTTCTTTATTAAAATTCTCCTTAAAAGAAGATGAATAAATATTAAATATTTTCACAACATCAACATATCCAACAGTCCCAGTTTCTGCTCTATTTTCTTCAAGAAGTATTTCAAAAGACCAGATATTAGAAGTCCAAAAAAGGAAAAGAAAAACAAAAACTTTCATACTATTATTTTACCAATTCTTTTAAATTTATAAAAGCAATCGCATTGGATTATAATCTTTGTCCACGAAAATAATTTGGATAGATGAAAATTATCTCTCTAAAACAAATATTAAAACATTTTAATTATTCAAAAACTTAAAAAATCCCTTTTTACAAAAGTGAGAACTTATATGAAGGATTTTTTCGCTATAACACTAGTTGGAACTTACTTATTTTATCTTCAAAAATGAAAATAAAATATGCACCACCATTTTCATTTAAATACTCTGCTATCTAAGAAATTTTATAATTTAGTTACTAAAAAATAGACCTGATTAGGATTTTTTATTTCTGATTATAGAATCATTACAAATTTTTTATATTTCTTTTATAAGTTTTAGTTTTAAACCAGGTCCCATCGTAGTTGCAAGATGAGCAGAAATTATATACTTACCTTTGGATGTTTGCGGCTTTGCTTTTATTATAGAATCAATAATCGTATTAATATTTTCAATAAGTGCTTTTTCGTCAAAAGATTTTTTTCCACAAGGGACATGAACTATGCCAAAAGAATCATTTTTAAATTCTACTCTTCCTGCTTTTATTTCTTTTACAACATTCTTTATGTCAAATGTTACAGTCCCTGTTTTTGGATTTGGCATCAAACCCTTAGGACCAAGTATTTTCCCAAGTTTTGCTATATCTTTCATAACATCAGGAGTAACCACAAGAACATCAAAATCTATTTTACCCTTTGCTATTTCATCTATTAGTTCAGTAGAACCAACGATATCAGCTCCACTTTCCTTTGCTTCAAATATTTTTTCTCCTTTTGCTATTACAGCAACTCTTACTTTTTTACCTGTGCCATGTGGAAGAGGAATTGCTCCTCTTACATTCTGATCTGCTTTTTTAGGATCTATTCCAAGCCTTATATGAAGTTCAACTGTTTCATCAAACTTCGCATTTGATTTTTCTTTAAGTATTTTTACTGCTTCTTCTATTGTGTATTCTTTCTTAAGATCTATTTCTTTTTTTAAGTTTTCAATTCTTTTTCCCATTTTTCCTCCTTGAGGTGATAACGCTCCTTTAAAGGAACTCCCTCAAAAAAATTTTAATCGACTATTTCAACTCCCATGCTTCTTGCAGTACCTTTTACCATTTCAATAGCCTTTTCAAGATCCTTTGTATTTAAATCTGGCATTTTCTCTTTTGCTATTTCTTCAAGTTGCTTTCTTGTAAGTTTTCCAACCTTATTTTTATTTGGCTCTCCAGAACCTTTTGGTATCTTACATGCCTTTCTTATAAGCGATGAAACTGGTGGCATTTTGGTTATAAATGTAAAACTTCTATCTTCATATACTGTTATTACAACGGGTATAGGCATGCCAGGTTCAAGTTTCTTGGTTCTTTCGTTAAACTGCTTACAAAAATCCATTATATTTACACCATGCTGACCAAGTGCAGGTCCAATAGGTGGAGCAGGATTTGCTTGTCCTGCAGGTACTTGAAGCTTTATTTGTGTTTTAACTTTCTTTACTGGTGGCATAAACTCTCCTTATGTTTTTTCAACCTGTAAGAAATCAAGTTCAACAGGTGTTGGTCTATCAAATATAGTAACAATAACAAGAAGCTTAGATTTTTCAAGATTAACTTCCTCTACAACACCTGTAAAATGCTTAAAAGGACCATCTATTATTCTAACAATCTCACCTTTATAAAAATCAACAGCTGGCTTTGGATTTTCTTTACTTGTCTCTTCAATCTTATTCATTAAAACATTTACATCTTCCTCGGGTAATGGTGTTGGTTTATCTCCTCCTAAAAAGCCACTAACTCCGGTTATTGTTTTAATCTTCCAGTAAACATCTTCATTTAAATCTAAGTAAACAAGAATGTATCCTGGGAAAAACTTTCTTTTTCTCACTTCTTTTTTATTATTTTTAACAGCAAGAACATTTTCTGTAGGGATAAGAGCATTTACTTCTTGCGGAAGTTCATTGTTTTCTTTTTTTCTAAGTATCGCTTCTCTTACCCTCTCTTCATAACCTGTTCTAACATTTAATACATACCATCTATAAGACATTTTGACTCCTATCTACCTACTACCTATAAATAGTGTAAATAATCTGCTTATTAAAAAATCTATTAAACCAACATAAATAGCAAATATTATAACAACAATAATAACTCCAAGCGTAGCCCTCATTACATCTTTTTTCGAAAGCCATGTAACTTTCTTCAACTCAGCGTACGCTTCTTTAATAAACTGAATTAAATTATTCGGAAACTTTAAAATCTTTTCCATATTATTAAATTATACCAAATTTTAAATACGTTTTAACCCAATGCGCATTAGAACATAATTTTTGTCCTTAAAAATTCCAATTATTCAAAATACCAAATCCTCCTAAATTCCTTCTTTTTTAACCCAAGCTCACTAATTTTTAGGGGAAGTGAAAAAAGCAAGATTTTTAAAAAATCCCTCTCTTCGTTTCCCCCGATGTTACGTCGAGAGGATATAGTGGGATTTCAATTTGTTTTGCTATGCAAAAAATAAAACAAAAAGTTTATAGAAAAACTTAGGAGGTTAAAGGAGAATAAAAATAGTAAAACAATAGTAGAGGAGTTAGAAGTTTATGCATAGATTTTGTGGACATTTTTTTGATCTAACAAATATTACTTCAGGGACACCAAATTTTGATCTAACCACAATGGAAAGACGAATTAAATTGTATTTTTTAAAGATATTTAGATTCTTTGTTAAATACCACAAGTGCTTGAACTGATGATTCGGGCTCAATCATATAACTTGAAGTTATTTTACTTCCAAGTTCTTTTGCATTTAAAAGATCATAAATTTTTTTATTTACCGAAATATCAAGTCCAGGATAGCCCGGTGAGTATCTAAGCCCTGTTTTTGGTTTTCTATAAAGTTCCTTTAAATCAGTATTTTCACAAATTCCAAAATCTCTTCTTATGTAATAATGAAGAACTTCAATAAATGCCTCAGCCATCATTATAGAAAGTGAGTTTATAATATAAAGTTTTGAAAAATCTTTTTTTTCTATAAACTTATCATAAACGTTTTCATCAACAAAAACAGATGTTGATATAAATCCAACCCAGTCCTCTTGATTTAAAAAATCTGCGATACAAAGACCATCTTTATTTCTAATCGTATCTATTTTTTCAACTGTATTTCCTTTATCATCAAAAACATTTATAAAATTATCATTTTTCGAAACCTTAAATATTTTATAAACCCCTTTTGCATTTATGTAATTGTTTTCAATGATTTCTTTTTTTATTGAAGATATTTGATCTTCAAGCTTTAAAAGTTTATCGGTTTGAGTTTTCTTTAAGTTAAAAAATCTTAAATATAGAAGTTCATAATGAATATTTTCAAACAAAATATTTAGATCAAAATTTTCAAACTTTTTTCTTTCAAAAATCATACAACTTTAATCTCATTTGCAATTCTAACACCTTCAATTGCATCACTTGCATAAAATGAATTTTTATAAATTGGTTTTAATTTCACTTCAACAAAATTTTTTGAAACAGCAGCCCCACCAACAATAAGTGGAGTAGTAATGTTTTTTTCTCTAAGTTTTTTTGCCGTTTCAATCATATAATCACAAGATCTTGCAAGAAGCCCAGAGAGTCCTATAAAATCAGGCTTATTTAAAATAACTTTTTCAACAATAGTTTCAGGTTCAACCTTTGTTCCAAGATCAATAACATCATATCCATTTGATTCAAATATAATTGAGACAAGATTTTTTCCAATATCATGGACATCACCTTTGACTGTTGCAATCAAAAGTTTTCCCTTTTTAAAACTTTCTTTTTTAATAAATGGCTTAACTCTATCAATTGCTCTTTGACTTATAGATGAAGATGCTAAAACCTCAGTTACAATGTATTCTCCTCGTCTAAACATCTCACCAACCTCATTCATAGAAGGAATTATAATTTTGTTTATTATATCAAGAGGCTGATATTCTTTTAAAAGTTCATCAACTATTTTCTCAACATCTCCATTTCCATTTATAATATAGTCCCTTAAGATCTCATTTTTGCTTAATGGTAGTTTAGATTCTTGAGTATAATTTATTTTTTGGGATGTTTTTTCTGAAAAAACTTTTATCAAATCAATTCTTCCTTCAAGAAGGATTTTTTCAGCAATATCTCTAATCTCTAAATCTATTAAAGAATATGGGATTTTTTCAAGAATATTTACTATTGCAAAATCAAGTCCTTTTTTGATTGCATGATAAAGAAAAATAGAATTTAAATATTTTCTTGAAGTAGGCTTTAATCCAAAAGAGACATTGCTTATTCCAAGAATTGTCCTAAAACCTTGTTTTGAAATTTCTTCAACTGCAAGAAGTGTATCATATGCAGATTTATTATAAGATACACTTGCAATCGGAAAAACAAGTGGATCAAATAAAACATCATTAAGTGAAAAATCATTTTTAACAAAAAAGTTTTTTGCTCTCTCAAATACTTTCATTTTTCTTTCAAACTCAAAAGGCATTGTTTTTGACTCATCTATAAGACCACATACAATTACAAATCCATATTTTTTCGCAAGTTCAATTGCTTTAAGCACTTTTTCATCACCATTTTCAAAATTAACTGAGTTTATAACAATTCTTGCTCCAGTAAGTTTTGACGCAAGTTCAAAAGAATTAATATTTGTTGAATCTATCATAAAAGGTATTCTAATAGATGATGAGATAATTGGAAGATATTTTTTAATATCATCAATTTCATTTCTCTCTGGATTTATAAATGAGATATCAAGAAGATGCGCCCCCTTGTTTGCTTGCTCTTTTGCAAGAGAAATAATTCCATTGGCATCAGAATTTATAACCATATCCTTAAATTTTTTACTCCCAAGTGTATTAAGTCGCTCAGCACAAAGAAATGGTTTTTCAATATCCTCATCAAAAAAAGATATCTTATGAGAAACACAAAATTTTTTCTTTTGGGAAACTTCCCTTGGTTTAATTCCATCAAGATATTCTGAAAGAAGTTTTATATGATTAGGGTTTGTACCACAACATCCACCAGCAATATTTATATAACTGGAGAGAGAATAACTTTTAATTGTATTTGCAAAAACTTCTGGCGATAGATTATATTTTCCATTTTCATCTGGAAATCCTGCATTTGGCATAATAATTGTTGGAAAATGGGAAAATTCTGAAAGATTTTTTATTGAATTTTGCATCTCAATAGGACCTGTTGAACAGTTTATACCAAGAGCAATAAGTTTAAAATGAGAAAGATTTGAATAGACCGCTTTTATATCATGACCGCTTAACATAAGTCCATTTGAATCAAGTGTAACTGAAACAATAACAGGAAGCTCTCTATTTCCAAAAATCTCATATACTCCACAAACTCCTGCTTTTAAATTAATCAAATCATGTGCTGTCTCAAATATAACAAAATCAACCCCACTTTTAAAAAGAACCTCAATCTGTTTTATATAAGAATTTTTAACATCATCAAAATTGTATTTTGAGCCAAGTGAAAGTGAAATATCAAGAGGACCAATACTTCCACATATAAAAATTTTTCTTTTATAACCAGATACAGCTGACTTTGCAATCTCAACTGCTTTTTTGTTCAACTCTTCTACATAATTTTCTTTAGAAAATTTCTCAAGAACTATCGGATTTGAGTTAAATGTGTTTGTCTCGATTACATCAACACCGCTTTCAATATAACTTTTATGAATTTTTTCTATAAACTCTGGTTCTTTTATATTTAAAAAATCATTTGGAAGTTCATCTAAACTCTTATTAAATCTTGAAATCTCAGTTCCCATCGCCCCATCAAAAATAAGAATTCTTTTTTTTATAATATCAAAAACTTCCATAAACTAAATTATATCAAATGGATGGGAAAAAAGAATTAATATTTAATTCCAATACCAAAACAATATCTCATACCTTTAAAATCAAGAGTATTGGTTTCTGTGTAAGTTGCTCTATCATAAGAAACGCTGTGACCCTCATATCTTGCTTCAATAAAATATGATGTATTGTTTTTAACAAATTTAATTCCAACTGGCAATCTGTAGAGAAAACTTAGAGAAAATTCATTAAGTTTGTGCCCATCTACATCATATATATGATCAGAACTTACATTATCAAAACTAACTCCTCCACCAACACCAAAATATAAAGATGAATATCTACTTATAAAAGCATTAAAAAGAAAATCCATAGAAATAGAAAAAGATCCAACTTTAAAATAATTATCATCTAAAGTAACTAAAGCTACTTTTTTCTCTTTTGTTAAATATCTCTCATATGATATCTCAAAATTATAACCAAAATGATTAGAATTTATCATTCCCCATCTAACTCCAATAGGTCCTAATCCTTTTACATCAAAGCTATCTATTTGTTTAAATCCACTGACCGGATTATCAAAACTTCCATCCATCTTTTGTGCTGAAAAACCAAAAAGAAAATCAAAATAATTTCCTGTTATATCCGTTTTTGCCCTCTCTAAAGCATAAGAAACACCCCAATCTTTTTTAATTCTTACTTTTGTTGCTTTTATAACCTCTGCTGTATCTGTTTTTATCAATCTTGCATTAACTTCAATTTCATCATCAACTTCAATTAGAGTCCCTGTAACAAGTGCATCAACACTTAAGATTTTACCTATCTCTTTAGCCATCGTTTGATCAACAACACCTGATTGCTGTAGTTTGAGTTCTTCAAGGACTTTATAGAGAACATTCCTTTCAACAACTTCAAATTTTTTAATATTTACAATCTCAGTTGAAAGTCTCTCAGCAACTATAAATCCATCTTGTGCTATTTTATTATTACTTGCAGATGTAAAAGGAATAACAGCAATTCTTTTTATATTTTCTACATCTTTTGAAAGTTCAATAGCTATCTTTTCATAAGGATCTTTTGCAAATATGTTTCCACTAACAAGAAATACTGCTATAAAAAGAATATTTTTTCCCATCAAATCCTCCTTTATAAATTATACCAAATATATACTCACATCAAACGCCTATTATCTTTTACTCTACTGCCTAATTAATGTATCACTCCAATTTTTTTGGTGATTGTGGAACTACCTTTTGGACTTGATGCCTTTATTCTTACAATATATCCACCTTTTGAAACTATTCCACCAAGGTCATTTCTTCCATCCCAGTCAAAATAGTTCGAACCCATCTGAGCGCCTTTCTGACCTCTTGAAAACTTTACCTCTTTTACAAGGTTCCCAAGAAGATCATATATTGATATAACAACCTCAGCATCATCATTTAATATATAAGCAATAGTAATCTTTCCTTCTCTTCCACCCTTTCTCAAATCAACAGGATTTGGATAAGCATCAACTTTTTGAATTACCTGATTACCTATAGATGTTGCAACTGGTTTTGAAACCTCAGACCAATCAGAATAAAGTCCTGCAAAGTTCCATGCTCTTATGCGATAGGTATAATAATTTCCAAGAGGTCTTGGTTTCTCACCAGGAATTACAGGATCTCCAACACTATATATATTGTTGATACCCCCACCATATTTATAACCAGGTATTGCATTTATCGTTTTCCAGACGGGACTTGTATTTTCTCTTTCTTGAATCTCATAAGCCATAATATTTGATTCAAAATCAACTGATGGCTCCCATTTTAATGCATAACTTTGACCAGCAGCAGTTCCTGCAGGAACTTGTGGAATAGGTGTGCCTGGTGTAGTTGGCTTTGTTGTATCAATTCTAAATATCAAGACAGGAGTTCCATTTATACTTGGGATATATTCTCCATCATTGGTAAGTGCTCTTACTGAAACTATATATGCTCTATCAGATACAACCTCACCCCAAGGTGTATGCATAGATGGATATGAGCCCTGAACACCTCTTTCAATTATTCTAAACGTTTGATTATCAATCTTTGAGACAATCATTATCTCACTTCCAACATATACGACTCCCTCATCTGCAAACTTTGATGCATCTTTAACTGTGAAACTTGAGGAATCAAGTGTTATTCTTGAGGTAAGAACTGTTATATTTCCTGGCGAAAGCGATATATTTGATACCACACCTGATAAACTCTTTCCAACTATATCCCACGACTTTTTCACACCGCTAACATCAATGTAATTTTCACCAACAGTTATCTCATATCTTTTTATATTGCTAACTGTTGCTGGCTGCCAAGATGCTGGTATCTCATTTGTTTTTGAACTCCATGCAGTTGGAACAGCACCAATCTGAGGCACAGAGTAATAAATTCTCTGATTTTGATATCTATCGCCTATAAAATAAAGTGGTTCCTTCCATCCATTATCAACAATCTTATCGGGAATATAATCAAGATTTGTTTCAAAATCAATTATTCTATCACCATCTATATCAAAACTCGGTCTTGGCGAATTATTAAGTGAGATATTAACACATCTTCCAGATTTAAAATAATCAAAGTTATCTGGTATCCCATCGCCATTTATATCAATAAGTGGTTCATTAGGTTTACAACTTGTCATAGTTGAACCATAAATCCATTTTGTTTCATCAGGGACAGGATATCCATTTGGTCCTATTACAATATTTCCACTTGAATCAAGTAGAGCATATGCAGGATAACCATTATCTGCAAGTATTATCGGCTGATAAACTGGAGTAAGTTTTATATTTCCAGAAACTATCTGCATCTGCTTAGTTGACTGAGGATACTTATCTGTATAATACTGACCTGCTGCAAGAGGAAGCCCACCAGGTCCTTTAATATCTGAGAAATTATTTAAACTTATTCCAACTTTATGACCTACAACAAAATGAGTTGAAAGGTCTATCTCACCAGTATCAACAAGAATATGGAGTATTGTTGTATTTGTTGTAATTGTGATATAAGGAACTTGATTTTCAACAAGATTTATGGTTATTCCATTTTTAAATGGTGATGTTACACTCCAACTCGTATATCCAAGCTTATAATCAAAAAGTGGTGAGAAAGCACCATCACCATCCATATCTTTCCAAATGCTTACTCCCTTAATGTCTCCATCACCAAGCCCGGTATTTGATGTCTCAATTGTTCCTGTTTGAGTTAAATTAAACTGTCCTATTCTTACATAATCTTTATCTGTTTTAATCTTTAAAGTCATCATTGGAAGATCTCTCTTATTTACCTCAGCAGAAAGTGGCGAAACATCAATATTTGTAACACTAATATTAACAGCTCTTATAGGTATCAAACTTGATGTAAATGGAAATGCTTGAGTTCTTGTGCCTTCTGGATTAAACTTACTTACATTAACAAATATTGTCTGATTTACATTATGTGGATAATTTACACTAACCCAAGAGTTATCATTTATAAGAGCGCCAACTTTATTAGCTGGAATAGCAGTCTCACCTATATCATAAGCAAGGAAGAAGACCTGTGGAAGAGGTGAGAGAACTTGAATCTCGCTTAATATAATCTCAGTTTGAAGTTCAAGTGGTTTTTCCTGATCATAAAGATCAACTTTCTTAACTTTTGTTCCAACACTATGACTAATGATAGGTGTATATCTATCACCTAATTTCATTCCTCTCTTTATAATTGAGAGATACGGTTTTCCAGATGCAGGATCAATACCAGTTCCATTAAAATACATAAGTTCAGCCTCACTAACCCATAGATACCCTTTGGTTGGGAAGCCAGCAGTTGACTCAACAACAAGATTAAATGGAGTTGTGCTTGAAACAACAACACTTGAGCTCATAGATATAGCAGATTTTGTTTCTTTCTCTGATATATTTACATCGTTTATATCAAGCATATCATTTTGATTTGCATCACGATAAATCTTTATAAATTTAACATCCGTGTTTTTACCAAATGGTGCAAGTGGATCGTTTGAAGCACCAGTTCTTCTAACTTTCATAGAATACCACTTAGCAAACCCAGCATCGGTCTTCATATTAAATCTAAGAACTGGTACATCTCTCTGAGCCTGGCCAACTCCACCACCAACAACAACATCATCAGCTATATCATAGAATCCCATTCTTACATCCGATGGAACCTCATCAATTCTAACTGGATATGTTTGAATTGGGTATGTTGTTAAAACAATATCGTTTGGAATTGATACTGTAAAGTAAGAAGTATCTGGTATCAAAAGCCCAACAGTAGATCCAAGAACAGCAAATTGAGATATATCAAACGCAATAAAGGCACAAGTTGTCCGAGTAGTTACAACTATTGGCTTCTTTAATACAATTGCTGCTTGGTTATTTACAAAACTTTCATTTCCAAAACTAACCATATGAATATATTGACCATTTTCATCAGTTGATTTATCAACAGTATCAAAAGTACAATTACCATTTGCATCCTCAAAAACTTTCACAAGATTTATATCTGTATCATTTGCAGTTCCAATCTTTTTAAATCTTATGGCTTGGAGTTTTGCAGATGTCTTATCAACTTTCATTTTCATTGTAAGTATTCCAACATTTTTATCATTTTGAAGAGCATATGCCGGTGATATATCTTCAGGTGTAAGTGTAATTGTGTTTATCTCAGGAAGTATTACTTGTGCTCCTGATTTTATCTGTCCTTGTGGGAAGTTAGCGATATGTCCAGCATATGATGGTCCAAATATGAAATGATCTGGCATAACAACATCAACACCTACAACATCATTCTTAGGATCCAAAAGTTCATGTGCAAAATTTGATTTTGGATCTATATCAAGGGTTACAAAAACTGTTGTTGGGGTTGAACCAAGTATTACATAATTTTGATTTGGTCCAAGTCTCGGATCTTTAACATATATTGTAACTTTTCCCATTGTGTCTATGCCAAACTTTCCACTTCCAATTAGATAATCACTAAGATTTGCTCCTGTTACTGGATCCCTATCAAAAACACCATTACCATTATCAAGCCATACTTTAACATTTAATACATCTGAATCATAACCATTTAATGGTGCAGGTTGTGACCTTGTAAATCTAACACCTTCCCATCTAACTCCAACACCTAGTGTTGTAAGTGTTAATTTCATAAAAGGCCAGTTAACTGCTCCTTGCATAACATGTCCAACAAGAACCGTTCCACTTGAATGATTCACAATTGGTGAGCCAAACTGACCTCTATCTACAAAAAGAATAGCATTTGTTCCAAGCCCATTGTATTTTATTATCTCATTATCAACAACAAGATATCCACTTGGCGGAAGCCCTGTAGTAGAATTTATGGTCCATGCAGCATCTTGAGGACCTGGTGTTGTTATATCTTGTGTTAAAACAATACTTGGTGCAACAATACCATCAGTTGAGACCATAAGAGGTGTTGCAACAACAGTAACAGTTGATGGGGCAGCAATTATTTCCCTAAGTATTGAACTATATGGGATTGTAGATGATGAAATATCCACATAGTTTGGAAGCGAAATAGAATTCTTTTGAGGATCATCAAAAAGCAAACTTTGCTGAGCAAATGAGTCCTCTTTAATATATGCTCCAATATATCTTTGATTCCCATATTGATCAAATGGTAAGGCAGTTTCTTTTATATCATAAGTTATGAAAAATCTCTGTGAAAGCTTTTTTGATGATGCTTCATATTCTGTCATTAATCTAACATCAGTTGAGAAATCAACCCTTGCAACAAGAGGACCATATATAGTATTTCCAAATGTTCCACTTCCAATAAATACATCCTTTGTTGTATCAAGAAATCCATTATTATCAGCATCATACCATACACTAACTTTCTCAACATCATTTAAAGCACTTCCTTCACTTACAACAGAGCCAGTTGCATAAACCATAATCCATCTCCATTTTGCATCAGCAACATCAGTCTTTAAAGTCAATGCAAGAACTGGTTGGTTCTTTGCTTTCTGTTGAAGTGTGGTTCCAAGTGTTGTTTGAGTTGCAATTATAATAACTTTGTCTGCATACTCTTTTACTCTTGAGACAAGTGAAACTGATTTTCCTGGTGGAGTTACTCCAATGTTGTATGTTGACATAACCTTTGGTGGAAGAATGTTAAAATAATCTGTTGTTCTTATTGCTATACCAAGGTTTGCATAATCACTAACATATGCAAGAGGTGAGAGGTCATATGTTATGAAATAATCCTTTGGTGTTGGATATATTACTTGGCCATCAGGATTGTTTTCATCACCAATAATTGGTATTATAGCTTGACCTGATATAACCGTTCCACTTGACCAGTCCCTTGCAAGAGTTCCTTCCGCGCCTCTTGTTACACCTGTAAATGCATTGTTTTGATAATCAATGCTTGAGTAATAAACAACCTCTTTTAAGTTAGGATCAACTTGATCATCATTTATTATTAATCTACCAGGAGCGGGAGCAAAAGGGCTATCAACTGGGAAGTAAGAAGAAATATCTTGAACTTTTATAATAGTATCAGTTGATGTTATTGGTTCAAGAAGTGTTGATGCAGGGAAAATCCTTGGCTTTACAGATGGAAGATTTACATATCTATCTTTTGTTTCATCAAATAATCCATCACCATCTGCATCATACCAAACCTTAATATTTTTAACATCATCGTATTTATTATAAACTGGTGTTCCACCGTTTTCAGATGCAGTTATCCATCTATCAAGTTTTATTCCTTTCCATATTGCAGAGCCCCTTGTTCCTTGAATCTTTAATGTCAATTTTGCAACAGGTTTATTTTTATCATTTTGAACAAGATAAGATGGTTTTGAAAAATCATTTGGACCTGGTTTATTAACATCCTCAAGCCTTACTATATCGCTTGTTGCAAAAACTGGTATAGTTGATGAAACAATTGGTGAAAATGATGCAACTTTCTCTGTTATTATTCCATCATTATCTATTCTTGCACCATGATAAGTATTTGGTATTGCAGCTTCATCAAACTCATAGACAACAAAAAATGTTTTTGTCGAAGTATTTATCAATCCATCTATTGATGGATATTGAATTGGAAGAACCCACATATTTGGATCTGTTGGATTAATTTTTGGTGGATTTAGAGGATCTGTTATCTCTTTATCTATTGAGTACTGGAACTCTCCATCACCAAGTGAAGGATCTCCACCAATAGAATCAAGGAACAATCTCATAGATTTTATATCGCTTGCATTACCATCACCTGTTTTTATAACCTTAATTGCTCTTATATATCCATAAAACTCATCTGTCCATGCTTTTATCTTTAACATACCAACTCTCGCTTGACCTTGTAAAACATAAGGATACTTGCCTAAGTTTTGACCTTCCGGCTGCCACCATGCTGCAATATCTTCACCTGCAATTTTTATTTCTGCTGGTGCTCTTGTAACTGGTGAAGTGGATGTATACATTGGGAAATTATTATATGCAACACCAATATTTGTTGAAACAGTAATAAGTGTTGGATTATCTATAACAACTCCAAAACTTGTCGGAACAAGTGCTGTTGTTGATATTCTTACAGTTATAAAATAATTCTTTGGTATATTTGTTATAAGTGTTGCTGTTGAGTTCTTAATATCAAGTTCTTCAAACTTCCAACCACCAATATTTGAATCCCATACACCTGTCGAAATAAGTATATCCTTCGGAATTCCACCAAGAGTTGTCTCTCCATCAAAAACACCAACCTGCCCATCAGTTGGATTATCCCAATAAAGACCAATTTCATAAACATCACCTGGTGGAAGTGTGCCACTTGATTTAACTATTAATGCCTTCAATATACCATCAGGTGTTCCAGTCGGTTTTGTCTGCATTGTTAGGCGCATCATTGGAATTGGTGCTGGTGAGCCATTTACAAGTCCATCACCTTGATAAAGTGAAGTTCTATATAATCCCATTGAAATTTTATTAGGTGGAAGAGGATCCTCTGGTGCCATATCAACTGGAGTTACAAGTATTCCAGAAAGCGGAACATCGCCATCGGACATAACTGGCTTTCCTCTTCCAGCATCATCTGTATATCCGTATATATCTGGATTTGCATAATCAGTAACTCTTATATTTAGTGTTTCTATATATCTATCAACCAATCTAAAAACTCTAACTCCCTGATCTTCTTTTGTAAAAGTATAATAAGTTGCATTTGTATTTAGATCTCTAAAATCAGCACCACCTATTGAGTTGTTTGTAGATATTATTGTCCCGGTATAATACTGACCATTTATAGGATCTCCTGTTGCAAGGTTTCCAAATTTGTCTCTCATTTTTATTGTTACAAAACCATTTTGTAAGACACCAAGTGGATTTGCAAATGTATATGGATGATGAAGTGTTATATAATCTGCTTTTGCTGGTGTTATGTAATGATACTGAGTAACAGGACTTAAAAGAACAGAATCCACATTTCCACTTATAACTACAGGAACACTTCCAACTATTGTATCCCAGATATAGAAGTTTGCAAACGAAGAGCCAGGGGCTATTATAGTATTTAGAGGATTTACAGATAACAATCTCCAGTTTGGATTAGATGGCTCTGTTGACTCATCAGGTAATATACCACCATATACTGTTGTCCTTGTTGATGTCACAATAATATTTACTATTGATGATGTTGTTGTTATATTATCATAAATATCTCTAATTGAAACAGTAATATTTGTTGGTGTTGTAATACCAAGAACATAATCTGAATATTGAATAGTTGTTCCTGCAATAAGTCTTCTTGGCGGTGTTTCAATATTTAGGTGATGTGGAGGTGCTGGAATTACAGAGTATGATGATATTGCAATTTTCCAGTTTTTCTCAATAACAGTATCAACTGTAAGCGTATGTGTTGAGTTATAAGTTGCAAGAGTATCTGTAAAATAGAATGTTGTTGTTGACTCACCAAGTTCCATCTTTATAGTTGCAGGTCTTGTCGATACAAAGTTTTGATCATCTGGCCAACTAACTTTAAAATCACCACTTGAACTAGACACTACATAAAAACTTACTCCCTGACCAGGTGAGTCCTCAGCAATAACTGGTGTCTTATTTCCAAAGTAGTCCTCAAGTGAAACAACCACACGAGATGATGTAGAGCCAGCAACTATTGATTGTCCAGTTCCTTCTCTAAATCCAATCTGATATGTATAATCAGGAACAATATTTACACTCTGAGTTGATGCATTCCAGGATTCTTTTCCAACAACGCTTACAGCTATTATTGGTTTTGTCGGGACACGAACAGAATACTCATCACTTGCAGTTGTATCAATATAGTAAAAGTTAAGTTTGTAATTATCAACTGATATTGTTGCTGTTGTAATTGGATTTAAGAATTTATATGTCTCATCAGTTCTTGTTGCACTTGATAGAGAGAAGCCAAAGTAATCGTTGTATTTAGATGGTTGTCTTGTATATGATGAGAACTGAAGTGTATATGTGTATGTTGCAACAGATGGGTTATCAAACATATCTCTCAACTGTGCCTCAAAAACCTGATTATTTCCAATATAATCAGTTATCTTTCCAGCAACAAGTGTTCTTTGTGAATTTACAATTGAAACCTTTGATATATCAAGAGGTCTTGTCTCAAGGTCATATACAGCAGGCTGCAGATTTCCACTTACAACTTTAATTCTCCAATAACCAGGTCTTCCTCCTTCAGCAGTATTTGATGATGGAGAAACACCACTATATGAAGAAACTCTATCATGATATCTAAATGAAACCTGAGACAATCCATTGTATATAACTGCTTGTGGAATAAATCCAGTATTTGAAAGATTTCTAAATCCATAATCACCATAATTTCCAAATGTTCCCATAACCTTACCAAGATTTGTATGAATATCAATATGTGATGACTCAAGTGTTGGATATATTACAAGGTCCCCATCGGTTGATATATTATCAAAATCATCTCTTCTCTCAACAGTAAAGAGCCCACCTGCACCTGGAACCTCATCAATTCCAACTGTTATATAGGATGGTGTAGACACAAAAACAAGTTTTGATGGAGTTCCACCTTTTGTAATCAATCTTCCTGTCAAATTCTGTTTTGAAGCAATAAATCCATCAAGATTATAAATTGTTGTTGTTCCTATCCATATTCTTGCCCAATCACCTGCTTTTGTTGAGACCTTATATGAAAGTGGAACTTGCGCTCCAACAACTCCATTTGAATCTGTATACCAAATAGTTGATGTTCCTATATCATACCAAAAACCAGTTCCAGTATCCTGCCATTGCAATATACCAGTTGATCCATAAACCTGAGCAATCTCAATATATGCAGAAACATTTGGTGATGAGATTGGGTTATCATAAGCATCAATTGCTTGAGCAGTTAAAGTTTGTCTTCCTGGATTTGAGAGAGAGCCAGCACTAACAAGTGTATCATCATAAGGATTAACCTTGAAAGCATACAAATCGCCAGGCAATACATATACACTTTGTAAAGGATCAACTTTAATTAAAGGATTATTACTATCATACGCACCTATATAATCAGTTCCAGCTTTTTTAAGTGTAAACCAAAGCGGCAAATACTTCATACCAGCATCAGATACAAAGAAACTTGTTGTTGGTGATACAAGTGATGGCTGCTGATTTGGATTTGATTGATTTGTTACAACAAATGTTACAGTCCCAAGATAAATATTTGGACCAGTAGAACATATATTATCATACTGATCATACGCACCAAGGTATGCATCAAAAGGAGTTCCTGCAACAACAGTTGTTGATGGAAGTATATACTTAAGTTTTGCCACCTGTGCTGGATAGACAATAAGAGACGCACTTCCAGTTGAATAACTTACCGGAGATGATGATGTTGTTGATGCAATTATAGTATAAGTATTTGAAGATACACGAGGATAGACAGAAAACAATGCATAACCATTTGAAAGCGTCTGAGAAGCAGGTAGTGTTATCTTATTATCAATTGGGAATAGCAATTTTACATCTGGCATTGTTGCAGGTGGATTTGTATCTTGATTACTACCTGTTTTTTCAGTTGCAATATTGTAATAATCATCTACAAGATAGACCTTAATATTTAAAGGACCGCTGTCTATTGTATATGGAAGAGGTGTTCCGGTTTTTCCAGGTCTTGGATTTTGAATCTTGTCAAATTTGCAAGGTGGACTTGTATTGCAATATCCTTCAAGAATATTTTCACCTGGAAGTGTTATAAAAAGTTTTGTTGCAGTAGATGCAAAAACTTTAAATGTGGATTTTGCTTGTTTATCATCATTTAAGCATATATTTGATGGAGGATTTGCAGTGCATATATTATTACCTATTGAGCCAGAAGGATAGAGTTTTATATATGTTGATGTAGATTTCTTAACCAGTGTTACTGGTATATCAGCAACTCCAAAAGCCATCGTCCTTGTTGATGGATCTATATCATAAGGATCATCAGTGTAAATATAGACATCTGGACCTGTTGCAATATCCTTGCATACGTTAAAGTATTTATCTACAAGATTTGCTCTAACATAGAACTGAGTTCCAGCAGTTAGAGTTGAGACAAATGTTGTTTTTCCACCATTTGGATAAATTCCACTACCAGGTATATTTATCTCACCCGGCATAAGTAATTGTAATCCATATGGATCATTATGGACAACTGTAAATGTTGATGATTGTGGATCCGGTGCAATTCCAGAGTCATAATAATCAATAGCAGTTAAATACTGCTGTGTTGCAACTCTAAGTTCAACAGGTATTGGGTCGGTATATCCAACTGATGTGTTTATATCAACTGTTGAAACTGATGGAGCATATGGATCTGTTGGTGTATTTAGTTTAACTGTAACTGCTCTTCCAGGAACAAGGTTGAAATAATCATCAACAACACCAACTGTAACATTGAAAACAACACCAGCCTTTATTGTCTGATTTAAACTTCCTTTCTTACCAATATAGGAGCCCTGCCACCAATCCTCACCAGGCAAAAGTATTAATAATCTTCTTGGGACATTTGGATTAATGTTTACTGGTGTTGCAGTATCAACAGAAAGTGTTGGACCCCATAATGGTGGGTCATTTACCATCTCTGCCCTTATTGAAATTGGACCTGCTCTTCTTGGTATAACAGCAAAAGTTGCACTTGTAACTACCACTTGTGATGATGGAACCACACTTCCAAAAGGATCATCTATAACAACTCTTATCTCTTGACTTGCACCAGGAACAAGGTTCCAGAATGAATCAGTTATATCAACAGTTACATAGAACGTCTCTCCTGCTTTAAGTGTTGATGAAGGCGTTCCAGTTCTTCCACGAGTAATTGGATTATTATCTCCATCTAATCTGGACTCTCCAGGCAGCAACACTCTTAGTTTTGTTGGAGTATTTGGTTTAACAGGTATATCAATACTTGTTGCAGAAATAAGTGTTGGTGATCCAGTTAAATCAGTTGCAGTTAATTTTCTTGGTGATGCAGTTCTAAATGTTATACCAGTTATTGTTGCACTTCCACCACTCATTGTAAAGTTTCCAACAGTTTGATAGAATGGATCATCTGATGTAACCCTTATTGTTCTATCACTTACACTTGTTGGATTATATCTTGAATCAACAGCATATACATAGGCATCAAAACCAACTCCTGCCGTCTGTGTTGAAACAATTCCATCAACTCCATAAGGATATGTGGTCTTTCCTCGAACAAGATATTGATTTGGGATCTGCCACATCAATCTTACAGCAGGACCAGGAACAACAGAAATTCCACTTACTGTCGAAGTTGCAAGTTTTGGAGTAATTGAATCATTATCTATAGCATTTATAACAAGATTCCCTGTTGAAGCAGATGGCACAAAACCATCAAACAATCTCTCACCACTTGCAAGTGGTGCTGGTAATGGTAAATCAGCATAAATATCATTTGCAGTAATTCTCACACTTCTTCCATCAGGTGATTTGTTGTTATAAAGGTCAACACTTCTTACTAAAAGCTGATAAGTTGTTCCAGCGGTAAGAATAGATGGCATTCCTGATTTTCCAGATATACTTCCTTCATTTGGTGCCTCACCCGGCACATAAAGCATCAAAGAAATTGGATTATTTGGATTTACTATTATTCCTGATACTGTATCAGTTGAGTAATTAGTTCCTGTCTCACCTGTATCAGTTGCTCTTATACTAAGCCCAGTTGTTTGGTTTCTTGTAACTGGTATAAACGCAAATGTTGTAGTTCCATTTATCAAACTCTTCGTATAAGGATTTGGGACAAGCCCTCTTGCAACTATATTTGGATCATTTAAGAAATCAACTTTTATAACAGGATTATTATTTACGGACTCAAGCCAAGGTGTTGTTCCTTTGACTATATTAAAGTAATCATCAACAAGATTTACAGTTACATAACTTGTAACACCAGCAGTAAGATTTAGTTTAGTTCCAATTTTTCCACCTGTTGTTGGATTTGAGTCATATGGTGGTTTTCCTGGTTCATTAAACTCACCTTCAGCAAGTATCTGTAATTTAGTTGGAGTATTCCACCAAACCTTAACAGGATTTGGAGTTACATAATAAGTATTTGAAAGTTGAAGTGTATAGGCGTAGATATTATGTGTTGATGCAACAACCGGAGTTAAAGTAAATGATGTTGTTCCGCCCACAAGCGTCCTTGTTGATTGTTTTGTATAATACTTATCTGATGGAATATCAACCCAAACCTGTATTCCATCAGTTGAAACAATATTGTAATACTGGTCTACTGAATAGACATCAACATTAAAAGAAACACCTGCTCTTTGTGGATTTGGAACACCATTTTTTCCTTTTGGTTCAATAGAAAACTTACCTTGATTTACTGTCTCACCAGGAAGTACAACTAATAATCTATCTGCAGGATTTGGTTTTACAACAACTGGTGATGATGGATTGTTATTGTTCGGATATGTTCCAGGTCCAGTTGCACTTACCTTCCATCCACTTGAATTTGCAGATACAAAAACCCTTGTGATAGTCGTTGTTCCAGTAAATACAAAATTATTTATATTCGGGCTTATTGAATCATTATTTGGATCATCATCGCTTATATTAACCATTGTTGTTGATGACATTACAACATTCCAATACTTATCAGTTACCTGCAAAAGATAAGTCACTGAATTGCCAGCATATTTTTCTCTTGGTGTTCCTTTCTTTCCGCTTTGAGTTCCAGGATCTGGCTGCTCACCAAGTATATCATAATCTGCAATAATTGAAATTCTATCAGCATCACTTGGGCTTACACTTGCTTGTGCAGAGCCGTATATTGTTTGATTATCTTTATCCTGAACCCTTAATGCTCTTATTCCTGCTTTCCTTAACCTAACTTTAAATGTTTTAAATCCATAATCAGATGGTTGAAATTGTGTTGTTGGTGGAAGTCCATATATATCATCAAGTATATAATCCGTATCCATTGTCTCCGGACCACCTGGCACTCCATCAACATAAAACTCAACACTTCCTTGATATGCAGCAGCCCTTGCACCAGTTCCATTATCACCATCTTTTGCCTCAACACTAACATCAATATCTGAACCTGCTATAAATGAAGATGATGAGAATGTTACAAGGAAACTTCTTGCAGGTGCTGCTATATAAAATCTTGGACCACTTGCTATAATTGACTGAAGATTATTTGCATTATCTCTTGCTCTAACCCAAACATGATATGGATAACCTTTAACCCAGCAGGTATGATTTTGTCTCTCAGTATCATTATCACAAACAAGCCCATCATAACTCCAGTTTCCTAACTGATCAGTATATACAGCATCAACCCAAACAGGTCCCTCACTAACAGCAACCCAAGTAGATCCATTCCAGAAATAACCTGATGAGTCCCAACCAGTTCCAGCACCAAATGTTACAGGACCTGAAATGCCCATAAGTGGTTCTGTATCCATAAAAACACATACCTGTGTTTTTCCTTTAGCCCAAGATGCATAAGGATACACACCGCTTCCAGTTCCATTTATTCCTTGATGAATATATCCAGGATCTGATGAGTTCCCAAGTATTATTCTATCATCATTATAAACAAGAGCGTTTTGCGGTATTGCAACATATGAGTTTGGTTCGGTTGTTTCAAAAAGGAATCTTACAGAACCAGGTACTGTTTGAATATTTCCAACTATATCGGTTGCACTTGATCTTATAACATAATGATGACCATTAGTATAACTTAAAAGACCGCTGCTATAAACCCAAGATGAAGTATAAATATTTGAGACATCAAGCCAGACCTCAGAGTTTGAATTAAAACCAGAGCCATCAAAATATTTAGTTGCATCCTCATCAAGTATTGATACCTTTATCCAGTTAATTGGGCTATCATCTGAGAAACTTCCAACAATTGCAGGAACATTATTATAAGATGAGTTATTCTCAGGAAATGTTGGTGATGTTAACGGTCCTTCATTATCAAATATAAATGTTCTTGTTGTATAATTAACCTCAACATTCGTTGTCATATCAATACTTCTTGCAGCAATATAGAATTTCTTTCCATTTTTACCATCATGAGTTGACTCTTTCCACACAAAATTAAGATTTCCTGGATTTGTAAAATCATCATTTGTATAACTCCAGTTATTTATAACACCTTTTGGCAAGTTATTTGTTCCAGCTACTGACCACCAACCAGGATCTGTTTTTAACCAATGTGGAGATGCTGGATAGAAGTAATAAGTTGTTCCACCGCTTAAATACCAAATTCTTATATAAACCGAGTTAATATTTGATGTTATATCAAGCACAGTTCCATTTATCGCAGTCATAGATGAGTATCTGTTATCATCAACCGGTGGGTATGTTATCTGTGTAGTTGGTGGTGTTTTATCAAAACTAAATGTTGATGAAAATATATTATAGTTTCCAGCCCTATCTATAACCTTAACATCAACCCTAAGCCCATTATCTCTATCAGGCCAGCTGATTGTTGAAACATCAAGATTCCAATTAAATGGTGCTCCGGTTGATGATGATGAGTTTGTAATATGCCAAATCTCAGGATATCTTGAATCATCATTAGTATCTTTTGCCCATATGCTTCCATTCCAATAAGCATTTAGAGGTATATCATATATTCTTACAAGTGGGAATCTGACATTATATGTATCTTGGGCAACTCCATAAACTGATGTAAGTGAATTATATCTATATCCGTTAAGCGGTTGATCTATTGTTGCTGTTGGACTTGATGTATCAAATCTAAATACAGAGCCAGAAAGTAGAACTGTTTGAGTATTTCCTGCAATATCAAACGCGCGGGACTTTATCTCATAAAGTCCATTATCTTCAAAGCCAAATGGGGTATTGTTCGGTGGTAGTTGATCCAATTTAACCCAATTATTTTCACTAACAGGGCTTAACCATGTCTCTGCACTTACCCATTGTGTTCCATTCCAGTAATAATTATTTCCAAACAATTGCTGAATTCTTATCTGAGTATTTTTTACACCACTTGGATTTGTATTTGGATCATTTGACCAACCAGTTACAGAAGATATAAAGTTATAAAACTCACCATTGACTGGGAATGTTATATTAGATGATGGTGGTGTTATATCATACCTTATTACAACTGTTGCATCACCAATCTTTGAGTTTCCTGCTTTATCACCTGCTTTTACATAGATATTGTAGTTTTTATTATCGCTTAAATTAGGTGATAAAACAGAGAAGTTATAATTTGGACCTGTTCCTGTAATTGTTGCCCCAATCCATTTTTCAGTAGTTGAGTTAAATGTTGATGTTTGTGGATCATAATAATTAAGCGTATCTGCTTCTTGAATTGCAATAGATGCATAATCTATACTAAATGCCTCATAAACACTTCCAGAAATTGTAGGTATAAAGTTTATATTACCTCTTGAGTCTGGCAGTGAAATTGGATATGTTATAACTGGATTTGGTGGTGTTGTGTCATAAACAAATGTTATTGAACTTAAATTAACTTCACAATTCGTCGGAACTGCATTATCGCAGGCCTTCACCCTAATCCTATACTTATATCCATCCCTAAATGCCGGCGCATTTATCTGCCATACACCATTTACATAACTTCCATTTAGCGATGCATCATAGTCAAGTGGATAAAATACTTCACTTGCTACTGTAAATGTACCTGGTACCACCCCATTCCAGCATAAACCCGCCGGCTCTATCTCACAGATGCTTATAGATATCTGTGACTTGCTCGAAACACCACTTAAGTTATCACTTACATTTCCAGCAATTGTATTTACAACATTAAGTGTTGAGCCATCAACCGGAATTGTTATCGTGGAATTAGGCGGCATTGTATCATATATTATGTTGTAATTTGTCGTTACATTTATCATTAAATCAGATGGATTTGGAACGGGTATGGCATTATCTTTGGCTCTTGCTCTAATTCTATAAATTTTATTTGGAACAAGCGCGGAAGAAAATCCTGATGGATTAAATATCCATGTTCCTGATGAAGGACCTTGTGGTGTATATGATGTTGCATTGAAGAATGAGTTTGTTTCATTAAGTGTATTTACAAATGAAGATGCCCCATCAAAATAATATGTAGTATTTCCATCAACATAAGATACAGATATCTGAATATTTGAAGTTCCTGAAATACCACTTGCAGTATCAGGATTTTGGTCTGAAACACTTCCACTAATTGTTGGGAAAACAGAGTATTTACCGCCAGTAATCGGTGTTGATATACTTACAATAGGATAGAGTTTATCAATCCTTATTGTATGAGATGAACTTCCAACAACAAAATTTGTCTGAATATTTCCCGCCTTATCATATGCCCTTGCAAAGAAAGTATAAGTATAGTTATCAGTCCAGAAAGGCATTGATGAAACACTCCAAGATGATTGATAAATATCAGCCAAGACATAGGTATTTGGATCACTTGACCAACCACTTCCATTCCAGTACTGATTTAGATTATTGTTTTTTAAGTAAAGTTCAATTTTTTCTATCTGAGTTGATGGATACCCACCAATATTTTCAAGAACAAGGTCCTCAAGGATTGTTCCGCTTGCAATTGATATATCACTTCTTACCTGTCCATTTGAAATAGATGTTATTGTTGCAGTTGGTGTTGTTATATCGTAGTTAAATGTGTAAGGTCCAAAGAATGCTGAATCGTTTCCTTCAAATAGGTTATCTTTATAAGAATTATCCCTTGCTTTTACTCTTACCGAGTATTTAACACCATTTATTAAAGCTGCTGTTGGAATACTTATCGTATAACTCCAAGTTGAACCAGTTATATAATATGTTGCCTTATTGTTTAACTCGCTCCAAGTGGCAGTAAATGTTGAAAGTGTATTATCCCAGAATTTTCCGGCATAATCACCATTTAATGCCTTTAGTTCAACAAAAATATTATTTATTCCACTTGCAGGTGGTTTGGTTCCTGGTGGATCTGTTGCAGTGCCGCTAAATGTTGAGATTGAGTTATAATACTGTTTTACTCCATCTGGAATTGTTATTGAAACATTTGGTGGAGTTGTATCAAAGAATACAAGGTTTTCAAGAGGAGTTGCCTCAGGAACATCATAGAAATTTATTCCTTCTGAGATAAATGTATAAGAAGAGCCATCAATAAATGTTGGAAGCAAGGCAGAATATGACCAACTTCCACCAGATGGAGTAACTGATGTAGAAACCTTAGTAGAAGCAAAACTTCCAGCAAAGTCCCACCACCAGCCATCAGAGTTTCTTTTGATATAAAGATTAACTGATTTAGTATTTGAATTTGCAGTTCCTGAGACAAAACTTATTTGTTTCTGATAGGCATTATTTGATGGCTGGGTAATAGAAGTAACTGCTGGTGGTGGTGCAAACTTAAATCTTCTTGAACCCCATATATCTTGAGCATTTCCAACATTATCTGCAGCAGATGACTTGATTACATAATAACAAAGCGGTTTTAATTTCGTTGGATCTATATTATAAATCCACTTTTTTGTCGACGGATTATATGATGAAACGCCAAGCCAAATCTCACTTGACTGGAAACCACTACCGTTGAAATACTGTCCATTATAAGAAGGACCAGTACAATCTGCACCTTGATTTGTATCCTGTTGAATTCTTATCTGAACTGTTGATATTCCACTTACAAAATCATCAGCAGTTCCAGTAATCTGAGTAAATGGCAAGAAGTCTCCATTTTCAACATCAGGATATGTTATTGTTGATGTTGGAAGAATTATATCAAGTGTAAATGTCGCTTTGTTTAATTCAAAATCAAGATAATTCCCTGCCCTATCAATTACCTTTGCTCTAACCTCAAATGTCGCACTTCCTCTTCCAACTGACCAGGAGTTTACTGAATTATCATTCAAAGGAACAGAATTAATAACCCAGTTAGAAAGATTTGCTGTAATTGTTGTAGATACATAAACATCAGACCAACTAAGCGAATTAAAATCCCAGTATTTGTTTCTCTCAATATCTCTTAAATCAATAACAATACTACTAAGCCCTGATACAACTCCACCACCAACCTCTAGATCACTTGCAGTTCCGCTAATCTGATTTTTTGTCTTAAAATATGTATTGTTATCATTTATACTTGCAGTTGGCGTTGTATAGTCAATTATAAATGTTGCAGTTGAGTAATTTGTCTCAATATTTGGACCTCCAAAAACTGGCTCTGTTCTATCCTTTGCATAAGATATAACCTCAAACTTAAATCCATCACCTTTATCTGAGCCGTTGTAGCAATCACCTGTGTTATTTCCTTTAAACGCTGAAGGATCAATTGTTCTAATCCAATTATTAACAGTTCCAGCATTTCTTGTAAGATAGCCTTGATCTGTATTTACCCAGTCATTGTTAAGCAGACTGTAGTAGCATGGATTGTTATTTTTATCTCTTCTAATAATCTTTACATAAACCTCACCAACTCCACTTGGATATCCACTTTCAACTTCATTCGCTGTTCCAGCAATGTTATCTATTGGAGCTCTAAGATAAACAGTAGCACCATTCCCAAGAGCGGGATACGTCGTAATTGAAACAGGTGCCCATTTATCTATTGTAAACAAATTATATCCGCTTGATGGTGCAGGTGTATCTGGGATTGTAATATTTCCAGCAACATCTTTTGCTCTCACAAAGACCTTAAATCTCAAAGCACTTGCAAGAGATGAAAAGTAATTAGTAAGATTTGTATCTGTATAAACCCAGCTTGATTGATAAATTTCTGTTGCACTTCTCCAGTGTGTTAGTGGATTGTACGATGAATCCCAACTGCTTCCGTTCCAATATGCCCCATCAGCATCTCTTTGAATTAAAACCTGAACTCCATCGGATGGTAGATAGGAAATTGCTTCATTTACAACTCCACTTATATAAGGAAGTGAAACATATGCTTTATTATTTGCTGGTGTTGAGACAGAAACAGTAGGTGGAGTGTTATCGTAAATAAATGATTTTTCAATATAATTCTCAAGATTTTGTGCCCTATCAATTGCTCTTACCCTTACATAGTATGTAACACCTTCGCTAAGTTCAAGTGTTGGCGGCCAGTTATCACTTGTTGTTCCAGGATATGCCCAGGTCATTGATGAATAAATTGTGACCCCAATATCTGCATCTGTAATACCTGAAACAGAAACTGTTGATACATTTCTCCAGTTATCACCTGTTGTAAATCCACTTCCATTAAATGTTTTTCCAGTTATATCTGCTATCTGAATAAATATTCCATCTGGTTTTATACCGCTTATTGCCTCAGTTGATGGATTTAAAACCCAATCAATAGAATTTCCACCAATTGTTGATATATCGCTTAATTTTCTAAATCCAGGATTAAATGAAGTTATCGTTGATGATGGTTTATTTGTATCATAAATAAAATATCTTCTATAAGTTCCATCAGGTGTTTGATTCCCTGCATAATCAATAGCCCATACATCAAGTTTGTATTTTTTGTTTGCCACCCAATTTGAGAGAGTATAACTCCATGGATTTATTCCACTTACAGCAACATATGTTGAATCAACAACAGACCAGTTGCTTCCATCCCATTTTGGCTTAACTGCACCGGATTCCGAAATATTTGTGACTTGTATTTTTATTGGTGGGACAATTCCAGCTGGTGTATCATCCGCCTGACCGTTTATTGGATCTATTGTTCTTGAAGGTCCATAGAATGCATTTGCTCCACTCATTGGTGTTGATATAACTATTGTTGGATAATTAAAATCAGATGTTACAGTAATTGGATTTGGTGTCTCAACATTTCCTGCTTTATCAGTTCCAAAAACTGCTATATAATACTGCTTGTTGTTTATTGTTATGCTTGGTGGATTATATCCAACAGGTGGATATGACCAGGTTATTGTATCAGCGCTTATTGTAAAATTAACGGGAAGATTTGTAACTGTTGTTGAACTCCATTGATTATTACCATCCCAATAATAAGCATCAGCACCATCATAATAATAAATTCTTAACCTTAAATCCTGTAAACCGCTAAGCCCACCATAACTTGTTCCAGAAATTGTATTTAGATTTGTTATATATCCATTTGGCGTTGGTGTTGTAACATAAGAGACTGGTGGTGTTCCATCTATAATAAACTTAACCTCTTTTGGTGGATTTTCAACATTTGGATTTGGTGATGCCCAATCATATGCTCTTGATTTGATTGTATAGAGTTTATCAGATACAAAATTTGCTTCGCCATCAAAAGAATAACGCCAGGTATCAGTGCCAATTGCACTAAACCATGAATTCGCCTCAGTTGTATTGCTTGAAAATGTTGTACCTGTCCAGTAATATGTCGTATTTCCCTCAATATAACTTAAATTAAGTTCAACCTTTGATAACTTAACTCCATGGAATGGAAGCGGAGTATCAGTTGCAGTTCCGTTAAAGGCATTTGGTCCGCTTACATTAGATGGTTTATATGTTCCACTTGATACAGGAAAGTTTATTGTAGATGTCGGTGGTGTTTTATCCCATATAAATGTAATTGATGACTGCCCAACAACAAAACCATTTTGAGTATTTCCTGCCCTATCAATTGCTCTTGAGTTTAATATGTAGTATCTATTTGAAATAAGTGAGTTTTTAAGGTTTGGATGAGAATAAGTCCATACATCAGTTCCACTAACTATATTAAAGCTTGAACCAAGAACAGAGAACTGTCCATCACCATTATACCACCATTTTGCACCTATCTCATCATAAATCTGGAGTTCAACCTGCTTTAAATCTGATTTAAGATTTGGCGAATTTGCACCAGCAGGATCATTTGCAGTTCCACCGATATAACTTAAATCATTTAGTATAGCCATATTTGTTGGCGTAGATATAATTGAAGAAGGCGGAGTTGTATCATAGACAACTTCAAATGATGCTAAATTACTTTCTGTTGCTTCATAATTTCCTGCTTTATCAACAGGCCTTGCAAATATTTTATAGTTCTTTCCATCAAGGAGTGCATCGTTTAGTTTAGTTGATGTTGACCAGTATAAGACATTTGCATTTATAGAATCATTATTTGCCAAAATTTCTTGAACCCCACTTACAAAGTTTGTTCCATTGAAATATGTTCCTGCACCAACATCTTTTATTCTTACATAAACCTTATCCATTCCATAAACATATGCCTCTGGAAGATCTGTTCTTCCCGGATCATATGCAGTTCCCGAAATTGTTGATAGATAATTTGTATATACATAATTTGGTTGAGTTATTGTTGCTATTGGTTTAGTATTATCAACTATAAATGTTCTTATCGTTGGTGGATTTTCCTGCTCATTTGAAGCGTTCCATCCTCTTACAATATATTGATATGATGAGTTATCTACTGTAAATGCAGCATTTGCAGATATGCTCATCGCCCAATCAGATCCAACAGCATTTACAAATGTATATGTATCATTATCAACCCAACTTTGAGTTGGCTCATACCAGTAAGATGCTGGCTCTCTTAAACGCTTAAGATGTATCTCAACGCTATTTATTGCTCTTAAGTTTGTTCCAGTTCCCTGAACACTTCCAAGATTGCCATTATTATAATTCCCCATCTCAGTAAGCGGTTTTGTTATAACAGTATCTGCTTGTGGTGTTATAACTGTAAATGTTATATCAGGTGATGTCTCTCCGGGATATGGTCTTTGATTTCCAGCTTTATCTATAGCAATCGCTTGAAGGTCATAATCCTCATAGTTTATCCAATTAATTTGTGATGTATCCCACCACCAACTTGCAGGCTGTCCCTTAACATCGCTTACAGTTCCTGTTGCAAACCAGATTCTATCATTTGGATATGTTCCTGTTGGACAGTTTGTAAATTGATTTAAATTTGGATCATAACACTGTTTTATTCCACTTGTTTTTCTTAAAGCAATTAAAATTCCATTTGTCTCTCTGAGTTCTCCTGGTGGTGTATCAGAAGCAGTTCCACCAATCCTTGAAACGCTTTCAACAGTTCCGGTTGGATATGTGGCAATCGAAACTGGTGGTGTCATATCACCTGTAAAGAAGTTTGTTGTCCAAGATATCTGGTAATTTCCAGCCCTATCAACTGCTCTACACATTACATAATAAGTTGTTCCATCAGTAATTGCTGTTGTTGAGATTGAATAACTCCAAGTTCCACTTGAAAGACCAACAAAATTTGCCTCCTTCCAAACCATACTGTTTGATGCAAAAGAACTTCCATCCCACCATTTATTATCGCTTAATCTTTGAAGTGCAACTAAAACACCAGTTGATGCAATCCCGCTTTCATAAGTTCTACCTGGTTCAGTATATCCTCTTAAATTCTCAACACTATCATCAGCACTTCCGGTAATTGCACTTGCACCACTTAAGAAGGAATTATTTGCAGGAAATGTTACAACAGATGTTGGAGTTGTAAGGTCAACTATAAATGTAAATGTTGATTTAACACTATAATTAGAATTATTTCCAGCATTATCCCTTGCCATTGTAATTATATCATACTGATAACCATCTTCTTGTGAAGTTGTAAGAATTCCTCTTGTCCAACTACTAAGCCCTGTAACACCAAAGTTATCATTTGGTCCTGCAGACCAAGTTGATGTTTGAAAGTTATAATAAGAGTTATCACTCCTTCTTAAAGCAATTCTTACCTCATAAAGTCCAGAAGGCTCGCCTCCTGCATCAGGATCGAATGCAGTTCCGCTAAATGTATCAGTTGTTGAGTTTACTGAAAACTTATTGGGATATGTGACTGAAGTTGTTGGTGTTGATGAATCAAAACCAAACCAGTATGCAGGTGAGTTATCATAGTTTAAGTTATTATCAATCTGAGTATTTGATGGCTTTGTTGTCTCATTTCCAGCGCTATCTTTTGCAATAACCCATACATATAATTTTGAGTTATTTACAGGTGTAAGAAGCGGTAGTGTTGTATTCCAGCCACCTGTTGTGCTTGAATAGTTAACTGAAACCCAGTTATTATACTTACTTGATGTATCATCCCAGTCATTTGAAGAATTTGTATATGTTCCTTTCCAGGTTGAATTATACATTCCTGCTGCTTTAACAAGAACCCTAACCTCAGTAATATTTCCTAAATCAGAAGCAGTTCCGTATAAAACTGGAACATAATTATAATATCCTTGAGCAGGCGAAGTTGTTTGAGCAACTGGTGCTTGATTATCAAATCTAACTGTAATACCCGCACCAAGAGGGAAATCTGATGCAGTTGGCTCTGAATATGGCGGTCCAAACTCTTTATTTAATGCAAGGTCATAAGCATAACTTATAACAAAATAATCCTTTGTCCCAAGCGATGATATTGCTGATTGTAGATTTGCTGGAAATATATATCTCCATGTTACAGTTGACTCACCAACACTATATGCTGTTGTATCTACACTTGCCTCAAACCAAACAGGATTTAATGACGTAAACCCACTTCCATCCCACCAGTTCCCACCGCTTATTTGTATTGCAATCTTAACAGTATATGTTCCAAGTTTTGCCTCATAGTTTCTTTGCCCATATCTCTCATCGCTTGCATATCCAGTTATTTCGGTCCAGGATGAGATATAAACATTGTTAAGTGGATATGTTATAGCAGATGTTGGTTTTTCCACATCATAATAGATTGTCTTTGAAACAATAGTAGAGGTATTCCCTGCAATATCAAATGCTTTTGCTTCTATCTTATACTGCTTGTCATTTTCAAAATAAAGATTTGATGAGTTATATGACCATGATGAAGTTGAACCACCATTATAATCAAGCCAGAAAGATGAAGAACAAGCAACATAAGTTGTTCCATTGAAACACTTAGAATCGCTAAGGTTAGTTATTGCAATTTGAATATTTTGTGTGCCAGTATTTGGTGATGTTTGAGTATTTGTAGTTGTTCCAGCAATAGGTGTTGAGAGTTTAACAGCAGAATAAACAACATTGTTTTGGGGATAGGTAATAGAAATATTTGACGCTGTTATATCATATGTAAATGTATAGGTTGAATACACACTTGAAACATTCCCAGCATAATCATAGCTTCTTGCAACAACATTATAAACCCTATCATCAGCAAGCATTGATTGATCAACAATATATCTCCAAGTTGTAGAACTAATTCTATCTGTTGGAAGCCAAAATTCCGAACTTACCCATCCACTTCCATTCCACCATCTTTCATCTATTCCACTTCCAGTAGATATTTTAATTTCAGTGTAATTAAATCCGGCTAAGTTATCATTTGCCGTTCCAGAGATTTCAGATAAATTGTTTAGAGAAACTTTTGTCGGAGTTGTTATTGAAACTGTTGGCGGTGTGTCATCAACTATAAAATATCTTATATTATTTGGTCTTATCTGAGTTGTCTCTTTATTTCCATCACCAGTATCATCTGCTAATCTTGAATCATCCATTGAAAGAACTTCTAATCTATACTCCCTATCACCATTCCAAGTTATATCAGAAAGATAAGTCCAGTTTGCATTTGGTGGATTTGGAGTAAGCGATGTATTTAGCCAGAAGTTTTCAGGTGTTGTTGTTGAGACAAACGAAGAACCATCATAGTAATATGTTGTACCACTATCAATATAACTTAATCTTATCTTTGTCTGTGCTATTCCAGCATTATTTTGTGTGTAATAATCATCATAAGCAATACCATTTAATCTTGAGTTAGTTGCAGATTTTCCTATATTTGCCGATTTATATCTTCCAGCACCTTCAACAGAATCATCTGCTGGCAGTATAATTGTTGACCTTGGTGCTGCTTTATCTATATTTATAACAATTGATGAAACATCAACAGTAAATGTTTCAGTAACATTTCCTGCTTTATCAACACCTCTTACAAGGATATGATATTTTAAGCCAGTAGTTCCAGGTGTAAATTTAGAGTCAAGATTTGCTGGAGCAAAAACAAAGTATGTTGCATTTGGGCTTAGTATCCCATAATTTTTCATACTTATCCAGTGAGTTGATATACTTGTATCGTTGAAATCCATAACTGATTCATTAAACCATAATGGTGGATTTCCTAACTGCCTTATTGCAATCTGTATATCATCGTTTGAATCACTCCAGTTATCAGATGCTCTTCCAATAATCTGTGGCAAATATCTTATCCCACTCTTATTTGAGTCAACCGGTATTAAAATTGTTGCTGTTGGACTTGTTCTATCTATTGTAAAAACAAAAGACGCTGATGTTCCCTCATTTGCCGCTTTATCACTTGCATAAGCAGTGATCTCATAACTTCTATCTGGTTCAAAAGCAGAATCATTTTGAAAAGCAGTTGTTGTATAATAAATCGTTCCAAATTTATTTATATCATCCCAACTAAGTGTGGCTGGAAGTTTTGTATAAGGATCGCTTAAAGCAGTAAATGTAGATAATTGCCAGTTCCAATACTTATTATCATCTCGCTTTATTCTAAAATATCCACTTACAACACTTCCAGGTGATATATCAGAAACACTTGCAGAAACTGAAGTTATAATAACATTATATTTCTTATTCGGGAAAGAAACACTTACAGATGGTGCGCTATCATCTATAACAAAAACATTTCCAACACCAGGTGTCTCCTCCATTGAAAGTGTTTCATGAATCGCTTTTGACTGAACTCTGTATCTTCTGTTATTTGTCCATGTTGGTGCGTTAAACGACCAATTCCCATCTGTAAAACTATTCACACCAACAAATCCATTAAAAACATTTGTGCTAACCCATGCACTTCCATTCCAGCATAGGTCATCATTTCCACTTCCTTCTGTTAAATCAGGTCCAAAATCAATAATTCTTACTGCAACAGTTGTTGCATAAACAGCAGTTCCTGTAATTTGAGTTAGTCCTGATGATTTAAAATGAGGAACTGTATCATTTGGAGTTGTTATAGTTGATTTTGGTGGTGGCGGGAATAATTGAAACTGAATATAAGAATATCCATCTGGTGAAGATGGCTTTGGTGTTTCATTGTTTGCAATATCAATTGCTTTTGCAAATATTCTATAATATATTCCATTTTTATCAAGTGCCCATGTTGGAGTAGATACACCAGTTGCGGTCCAAGTTGTTCCATTAAGAGAGGCCGTATAAAAAATCTCATTTGTAGAATCCCACGCTCCACTTGCACTATTCCACCAATAACCAGTGCCGCAAGTTGAATCGTTGCATTTAAAATAAGAAACCTTTACACTTGAAACGCTTCCAGGTGGAGCATCACTTGCCTGACCAACAACACTTGATACAACAACATCAAGCACAGAGTTATGTGCTGGCCAGGTAACAGTTGATACTGGCGGTGTAAAGTCAGCTTTTACATTTGTAACAGTAGAATATACAACCTGAATATTTCCAGCCAAATCAATAGCATACGCATCTACATCATATGTCTCACCGGTTGCCCAAGGAGAAGCATTTAGATACCAGAAGGTTGCATCAGGACTTAAGTATCCATATGTCTTAACATCATTGAAAACACTTGAACTAACCCACCCATTTGAAGCACTTGACCAATAAGTAGAACTGTTGTTATTTTTAATTCTAACATAAACATTTGAAACCTTTCCGGGTGGATTATCATAAGATGTTCCACTAACCTTACCAGTTTGGCTTACATAACCATCAGTTATTGGATATGTAATAGTTGCTATTGGTTTTGATATATCATAAATAAACTTTCCTTTCAAACTAAATCCACCGCTCTCATAATTTGTAGCATTATCCTGTGCCCTTGTATAAACATAATATGTTGTTCCATCAGTAAACGCAAGATCACTTATTTGCTTTGACCAATTATTATAAGGTGGAGGGACATAAATATTCTGTTCAGTTGTCTCCCAAGAACCACCAGACCACCAATAAGTTGTTCCTGAAACAATTTTTCTTAACTGAATATAGAGATTATTTACACCACTTCCATTTGATGGATCTGCTGCAGTTCCTTGAAGTGTTATTGGAAGTGTATTTACATAACTTCCATCTGATGGAACTGTTATTGTAGAAACCGGTGGTATATCATCAAACTTAAATGTAAATGTTGAATAAACAGTATCCATATTTCCAGAAACATCAAAAGACCTTGCCATAACAGTATAATCATGGTTTATTGAAGAGGTCCAAGTAGAGTCACCTATGTTATAACTCCAGGAAGCACTTGATGTATAAAATGTTATAGATGGAACAACCCATGGAGCGCTCTCTCTTCCACTACAATCCACCCATACAGGATTTGAAGTTGGATTATAACATTTATTCATCGTCTCATCATATATTCTAAACTGAACATTTGAGATTGCTATATTATCACTTGCAGTTCCTGTTATTGTTGGAAGTGTATTATGATAAGAAGCATTTGGAAGTGTAATTTGAGTGGTTGGTTTTATATTATCATGAGTTATATAAACACCAACATAGGATGGAATATCAGCCTCATTTGGCTCAGCATTAGAAGGTCCATATTCTCTATTTAATGCAAGGTCATAACCCCAGTTTACAATTCTATACTGAACACCTTGATTGTTAGAATCACCTAAATAATTTATAAGATTTGGAGAGAAGTTATAAACCCATTTATTTGGTGTTGTTGTAGTTGTATTTGTTGCCTCATACCAGATAACAGTTGCGCTATTAAAATTTCCAGTTGCTTCATCCCACCAACCAGCTGGTGCTGTAATTCTTTTTATTGCAACCTTAACTGTATAAGTTCCAAGTTTTGCTTCATAATTTCTTGAGCCATATTTTTCATCTGATGCATCTCCTGTAACACTTGTAATGCTTATAACATAACCAGATTTAGGCCAATTTATTGTCGTTGTTGGTTCTTCAACATCGTATTTTATTGTAACAGATGCTATACTGCTATCATTTCCTGCAATATCCTTTGCTTTTGCTTGAATTTGATATCTATGATCATTTTGATAAACTAAATTTGCGTTATAATTCCAACTTGAAGTACTTCCGCCTGCACTAAGCCAGTATGGACAGGACTGATTAAATGCTGAGATACCATCAAAGCACTTAACTCCACCAGCAGCATCAAGATCTGAAATGCTAACACTCACAGTGCTTACACCAGTATAAGGAGAGACCTGTGGATTTGATGTTGTTCCAGTAATTGGTGTGGATATCTTTATCCCAGAATAGACGACATTATTTAATGGAAATGTAATGCTTACATTTGGACCTGTTATATCATAAGTAAATGTATAAGTTGAATAATCGCTTGAGTAATTTCCTGCATTATCAAGTGCTTTTGCTTCAACAGTATATACAGTATCATCAACAAGCATTGATTGATTTACTGAATATGACCACTGCGTCTCATTTATTTTCGTTCCGCTAAGCCAGGTATTTGGATCAGTCGTCCAGCCGCTTCCATTGAAATAGTATTTTGTAGATGTCCCTGTGCTTATTCTTATATAAATACTATTAAACCCGCTTAAAAGTGCATTAACTGTTCCAGAAATCTCAGTTATTGAGTTTAAAGCATTTGCGGTAGGCGAAGTTATCGAAACTGTTGGCGGGGTTGTGTCATAGATAACTGTAAATTTAACTTGTGGTGTCTCAGTGTTTCCTAAATAATCTATTCCAAAACTTGTTATGTCATACTCATGATCACTAACCCAGTTTGTCATCGGATAATACCAATTAGCCCAATCATTTGATGTTAATGCTGTAAGCGTTGATGGTGTTGCTGATGTCCAATCTGTTCCATTAAAATATCTACTTATCGTCTTGTCGTAAATCAATAGTTTTACACTGCTCTGCCCTCCAACCATCCCAGCATTATTTAAAGGTGGTGATGGCAAGTCACTTGCTGTCCCTGCTATCTGCGTTATATTGTTCGTTTGCGCTTTATTTGGTATAGTTACCGTTGTTTGTGGACTGGTATTGTCAAATATAAATGAAACTGAACTTATCCCAGTTGTAAATGTATCCTGTATATTTCCTGCTTTATCTTTTGCCCTTGCAATTATTTGATATTTATGCCCACTCTGCCAAATATTCCCTACTGTATACTCCCAACTTGATGTATATACCTTAAAGTTTGATGTCGTCTCAGTTGAAATCCATAAATCAATATATCCCCAGTTGCTCCCATTATATATCTGTATCGGATCTGTGCTTAAGTCCTTTATCTTTATCTCAACTCGCTCAACAACCCCAGGTGATGTGTCCTGGTGATCTCCATTTATTATCGTAAGATTATTATATTTCCCATCATTTATTGGCTGATTTATAGTTGCTGTCGGCTTTGTTATGTCATATACAAACTGAACCTCTGGTGTCTCTGCACTAATATTGCCTGCAAGGTCTTTTACCCTCGCTTTTATACCATATGTGTAGTTTGTCTGGAAAACTAAATTACCTGTTGACCAATCTACATTTGTCCCAGCCAAATTATTCGCACTTAACCATGTCTCTGTATTTAGTGTAAATGTTGAGCCATTCCACCAATTGCCTCCAATCTCCCTCAATGTAAATTCTACTGAGTTTGCTCCTATTCCTATCGTGTCTGTCGCTGTTCCACTTGCTGTCGTTATATTATTGTAATGCGATAAATTTGTCGGATATGTTATGCTTATTGATGGCGCTTGGGTATCATATGTAAATAAGGACTCATTTGTCCCAAGTGAAAATTCCGTCTCCTCGTTTCCTGCAAAATCAACTGCTTTCGTCCTTACTACATACTGCCTTCCATTTTGATATGTAGGTGTTGATGACCCTGTTAAATACCAGGTGCTTCCACTTTGATATGTCCCTTCATAATATATCGGTGTCGTTGAGTTAAATGTTGATGCACTTACATTCCAATATAACCCACTGTCTGCCTCCCTTATCGCAAAATATACCTTGCTTATCCTTTTCCTTATTGCACTAGGCCCATTTATATACTCATAATCGCTATCATATGCACTTGCATATAGCGTTCCAAGCTCATTCCCTGCTCCACCATACTTCCCACCATTTACAGGAATTGTAACCGTGCTCGTCGGTTTTACCGCGTCATATACAAAATAATTTGAACTTACCCCAACACTAAAACTATCCTGCGTCAACACTGGATATGCATTATCCTTTGCCCTTGAGACAATCAAATACCCTTTATCTTGCTCCCACGTCGGTAAATTCGTATTTAGTGTATATGTGTAATTTGGAACAATTCCACTTAAATTATTCGCAGTTATATAATACTCACTTGCCTGCCATCCGCTTCCATTGTAATACTGACCAGAACTAAGATCTTTTATAAGGATCTCTACTCTACTTACACCTGATGTCTGATCATAACCTGTACCAGTTATTGATGTTATCACAATATTGTAATGCTTCGAATTTATCGGATGTGTTATTGTGCTCGTTGGACTTGAGTAATCAATCCAGAATAGTTTTGGACCACTACCAGGATATGTCTCAATATTTTGTGCAAAGTCCCATCCACTTGTCTGAACATAATATGATGTATTGTCTATAAGCCCTTTCGTTATGTTTATACTCCAACTCGTTGTCCCTGACGCGTTGTTATCTGTCTCACCTGAGACAAAGTCACCATCTATACCTGACCACCAGTATCCATCGCTCAACCGCTTTATCTTTACTTTTACTGTTGTAACACCACTTCCACCTGGATCTGTCGCCGTTCCTGATATCGTAAGCGGCGCTAATTGCGAAATATACTGGGCTGCTGGGACCGTCACACTTGATATTGGCGCCTGATTATCAAACCTAAATACCACTGTTGAATATACACTTGAATAATTCCCTGCTCTATCAAGTGAACGGGCGTTTATCTCATAATCAAAACCACTTGTAAAATTCACCCCACCAGGTGTCCCTGTTGTAAACCACTCTGAATAGACACTATCCTTTGTGCTTGAGACAATAAACCATGCTGAATTCGCATCTGATATACTATAATTGCTTCCATCCCAATATAAGTTCGCTGTATTATGCTTCACCCTTATTGATACATTATAAACAACTCCATTCGTATTCGTATCACCTGATGTACCCCTTATATACGGTAATGAGTTTACATAGTTCAAACTTGGAACCGTTATACTTACTGTCGGCCTGTCTGTGTCATATAAAAATTGCTGACTTACTACACTTGACTCGTTTCTTGCATTATCAACTGCTTTAACCTTAACTAAATAATATGTATCCGTCAACCAGTTTGGTGTCGATGTGTATATCCAGTTAGGCCAATTATGTGATGTGTCATTGTTATACACTTCAGATGGCGAGTTAAATCCACTCCCATCCCACCAGTTCCCACTTGGCGGATTTATCTGGATCCCTACCTTTGTATTTAACATCCCTGAAAAATTATCACTCGCTTGCCCATCTATCTGATTAAGTGAGTTTATATACCCTGTTGATGGATTTGATAGCGCTATAGATGGTGGTGTCGCATCATAGTAAAAATAACTCGTTGTATAATCACTTAAATTCCCTGCATTATCATACGCCCTTGCCACCACTTGATACTGCAATCCATCGCTAATCTTGCTCCTTAATGTGGTTGCATCATAACTCCAATTAGCACCTCCTGCATATAACCAACTACTTACACTTAATGTAAAATCACTCCCATCAAAATACTTGTTGTCACTTAACCTAAGTATTGTTATCTCGCTCCTCGATATTCCAAATGCATCATTAGAATTCCCACTTATATTATCAAGGTAATAATCAACCTCATTTGAGTTTGTCCCATAATACCTTCCATTTACTGGCTTTGTTATTGAAACACTTGGCTTTTGTGTATCATATACAAATGTCACCGTCGAATAAATACTTGAATAATTACCTGCTCTATCCAATGCCCTTGCTACTATCTGATATGTAGTTCCATTTATAAGTCCACTAAGCCCAGTCCAACTCCAACTGGATTGATATATTATATCAGCATTGTATGTCCCAATAAACTGCCAACTACCTCCACTCCAACTTGATACCTTTATCTCAACTCCACTAAGCCCACTTAAACTTGCATCAGCATTCCCACTAATTACAGGCGTGTAATTCAACTTAGATCCATCTGTCGGTGTCGTTATCGAAACTGTTGGCGGGGTATCATCAACAATAAATTTTACTGAAACATAAGGATATGTCTCCTCATTCCCATCGCCGGTATCATCCGCTAATCTTGAGTCATCCATTGATTTTACTTCAAGTGTGTATTCTTTATCACCACTTGGCCAATTAACATCCGTCATATAATCCCAGTTCTTTGTCTTACCAGTACCACTTACTGATGTATTAAGCCAAGCACTCTCTGATGAGATATTTACAAACGATGTCCCGTTATAGTAATATGTTGTTCCAGAATCAATATAACTCAATCTTATCTGTGTTCTTACAACACCTGCATAAACATTATCAGGATAATCAGTTGCAGTTCCTGAAAATTGTGTTGAGTTTGCTGTCTTTCCTATCAAAGAACTCTTATATGCCCCATTATTTATTGGTCTTGATATAGCTGAAACCGGTTTATCTTTATCAACTTTTATTGTCTTTGATGAAACACCAACACCAAATGTCTCCTGCTCATTTGTTGCAACATCTCTTGCTTTTACAAGTATCAGATATCTATAATCGCTTGCAAGTTGTGCATTCAAATTTGCTGGATTATAGTAATAATAAGTTGCATTCGGACTTAAATAACCCGCTTGCCTTACATCAATCCAATTTGGTATATCTCCTGTTATTGTAAATCCACTTCCATCCCACCAAACAGGTGTTGGTGCAAGTTTTCTTATTGCAATATAGACCTTTGAGTTTGCATAATTATCTGAAGCATTTCCTTCAATCTTTGTAAGTTCTCTTATTCCACTGTCATTTGCATCAAGAGGTATTGTTATTGTTGCAGTTGGACTTGTCCTATCAATTGTAAATGTTTTTTCTGACGCAATTCCTATATTTCCTGCTTTATCAATTGAATAGAGTTGAACAACATAACTTTTGTTCTCCTCCCAGGCAAGACCATTTGAAAAATAATCAGTTGTATATGTTGCAATTCCAGCGTTTAGTGTTGCAGTTAACTGACAATCAGCCCCACCAGTCCCACAACTTGCTGTAAATGTAGATAGTTTCCAGTTCCAGTACTCCTCAGCATCAGAACGCTTTACCCTAAAATATGTATTTACTATAACCCCAGGGCTTACATCGCTAACACTTCCCACAAGCGTATCAATATTCTTGTAATATGAAAGTGATGGCGTAGATATCAAAACAACAGGCGCAGATGAATCAATTATAAACTCACGTCCAGCTGACTCTGGCTCAGTTAAACCATTACCTGTATTTTCAGCTTGTGATTTTACTCTGTATTTTCTATTCCCATTCCAACTTATACTTGAAATTGACCAGTTAGTTCCATCAAAACTATCTACATAAACATAACCAGTTGCCGCAGGACTAACCCAAGAACTTCCATTCCAAGCAAGGTCATCACTTGTCCCTTCTGTTAAATCAGGACCATAATCAATTATTCTTACCTTAACACCTGTAGCATACTGTGCAGTACCACTTATAACTGGAGTTGGCGATGGTTTCCAATGTGGAACAGTTGCATCGGGATTTATTATTGTGCTTGTTGGTGCAGGTGTTCTTAATTTAAATTGAATATAATTTGTTCCAGCTGCTGGATTTAATGGCTTTGGTGTTATATTTCCTGCTTTATCTATTGCTCTTGCAAAAACTTTATAATCAATACCAGCAAGCGTTGTATACCAGGCTGGCGTAGACGAGCCTGTCGCAGTCCAACTTGTCTGATAAACTGTTGCATCAAAAAATATCTCTGCATCAGAGTTCCACCCACTCCCATCCCAGTATTTACCAGTATCTACTCTCTGATATGATAATTGAACCTTATCAATCTGTCCTGGTGGCAAGTCGCTTACATCACCATCTATATGAGTAACTGGTATATCATAATCACCACCATGAACAGGCCAAGTTATTGTAGATGATGGCGCATCAAAATCAGCTTTTACATTTGCTGATGTTGAATAAATTATCTGATAATTTCCAGCCAAATCAACTGCATAAGCATCTATCGTATATATTCTTCCACTCTCCCATGGTGATGCATTTAAATACCAATATGTTGCATTAGGGCTTAAATATCCATATGTCTTAACATCATTGAAAACACTTGAACTAACCCACCCACTTCCAATCTGATAATACAAATTATCATCCCTCTTTATCCTCACATATACATTTGCTACCTTTCCTGGATAATTATCCGCCGCAATACCCGTAACCTTCCCCGTCTGACTTACATAACCATTTGCAGAGGGATATGTAATAGTTGCAGTTGGCTTTGATATATCATAAATAAACTTCCCTTTCAATCCAAATCCACCACTTTCATAATTTGTTGCATTATCTTGTGCTCTTGTATAAACATAAAATGTAACTCCATCACCATTATCAAACGCTAAATTAGAAATACTAAGTGTCCATGGATTATAAGGTGCTGATACAGGAAGATTCTGTGGATTTGTGTCCCAACTTAGTCCAGACCAGTAATATGTTGTTCCTGAAATAATTTTTCTTAATTGTACATATAAATTATTAACCCCGCTACCATTTGACGGATCGGTTGCTGTTCCCTCGAGTGTTATTGGAAGTGTGTTTATATAACTTCCATCAGATGGTGATGTTACAGTTGAAATAGGTGGTATATCATCAAACTTAAATGTAAATGTAGAATAGACAATATCAAGATTTCCTGCGGTATCACTTGAGCGAACCATAATTGTATAATCATGGTTTACTGAACTTGTCCAAGTAGAATCCCCTATGTTATAACTCCAGGAAGCACTTGATGTATAAAATGTTATTGATGGAATAACCCATGGTGCATATTCCCTACCCGAACAACTTACCCATACAGGATTTTGAGTTGGATCATAACACTTAAAAAGCGACTCATCATAAATCCTAAACTGAATATTTGAAATACCAATATTGTCAGTTGCATAACCGCTTATTGTTGGAAGTGTATTATGATAAGGAGAATTTGGTAAAGTTATATAAGTGTTTGGTCTTTGTACAAGTATCGTTTTTGTTGAGTAAACAGTAGAGTAATTTCCAGCATAATCAAGTGCTTTCGCCTCAAATGTAAATGTAGTATTGTTTAAAAGTATATTATGATTTACAGTGTATTTCCAAGTTGTAGTTGTTAATTTTGTTCCTAAAAGCCAAGTATTTGAATCAGTTGTCCAGCCACTTCCATTGTAGTAATAAACAGGTGATGTTCCTGTGCTTATTCTTATATAAACCTTATCAAATCCACTTAAATCAGCATTAACACTTCCATAAATATCTGTATCTGTATCAAGATTTAACTCATTTGGTCCATCTATAGAAACTGTCGGCGGGGTATCATCAACAATAAACTTTTTGGTAATATAAGGTGCCTGGTTCCAGTTCCCTTCTCCGCTCCAATCAACTGCTCTTGTTGCATCCATTGACCTTGCTTCAAGTTTATATTCTCTATCACCCGCTGGCCAGGTTATATCATTTTCAACATAAATCCAACTATCAGCACCTGTTGCATTTCTCCAGGAATTATTTTGAGCAAAAGTGCCAGAACTAAAACCTGTTCCAATCCAGTAATATGTATCTCCATTCAAAAGATATGATAATCTTATCTGCGTTCTTTCACATCCAGCATTGTTTTGAGAATAATAATTATCGACACAACTTCCATAAAACCTTGAATTGGTTGCTGCTTTACCAATATTTTCTGGTTTATATCTTCCACTTATTCCATCACCATCATCAACTGGCAGGGTTATTGAAGTCACCGGTGGTGCTTTATCAACATATATAACCATAGATGAAATTCCAACATCAAATGTATCTTGTTCATTTCCAGCAACATCTCTCGCTTTAACCAAAATCAAATACTTAAGCCCGCCACTGAAAGCCCCGTCCATACCTGAAGGTGAATAAATCCAACTTGTAGCACCAGGCGAGAGATAACCATTAGTACCATTAATCTGTATCCAATTTGGATTTGATTGCGAAACATTAAATCCACTTCCATCAAACCACAAAGGCGGACTTCCTAATTGCTCAATAGCAATCCATACTGCTTGATTTTTACCATTATCTCTTGCAGTTCCACTTGTAAATGTTACACTATTTAAACCCTTTGTTCCATCAACAGGAGTTGAAATGCTTGCAGTTGGCGAAGTGGTATCTATTGTAAAAGATAGATATGGTGTTGGATAATACTTAACCCTCCCTGATTTATCATAAACCCTTACCTGAACCTCATATGTTTTATTGTTTTCAAATACAGGAAGCCCCGAGCTCAAATGCCATGGCTCATAGTTTGAATTAAAAAGCCCATCATCAGGAGAAGCACTTAGCCAGTAAGCATTTGTTGTCCAGGATGAGCCAGTCCAGTAATATGCCTGCGAATTTGTTGATATTGCAACCTCAACTCTGTCAATTTTTCCAAGCCCAACATCAGTTGCAACTCCATATATCGAAGGAACCTCTTTTTCATACTCAGCATTTGGTTTTGTCAAGGTAATTGACGGATCATTTCCATCTATATAAAAAAATCTCTCAGCATATGGAAGCGGCTGAACAGTTGTTCCAGCAGCAGCTCTTGCCTTAACACTGAAAAGATTTGTTCCACTTGGCCAGATACCGTTTGTATTTTTTGACCAATCGCTTCCTGTTATATTATCTACACCAAAAAATCCACAGGTTGACTCGCCAACAACATAAGTATCATCATTGCACCCAGCAAGATATGTTATAGTTGATACCCACACATTTGAGGTCGCAATCCAAACAGTTCCTTGTGTTTCATTTATTATTCTTATCTGAACTGTTGTTGCCGCATCAAGCGTTCCCGAGATAAGTGTGAGATTTTGATAATAAGGTGAGCCAGTTGGTGGAGTTGTTATGGTTGATGATGGCTGTGGAACTACTTTTCTTATCTGAATATATGATGATTGAGTTGGTGGAGTTGTATATCCCGTCTGACCTGGGAAAGGTGTTTTATTTCCAACTTTATCAATTGCTCTTGCAAATATTCTGTAGTACTGATTATCAGTAAGTGTTGGGAAAGATGAAGGATCAACCGACCATATTACAGGGCTTGTGGTCTGAGTTGATGCATTTATAAAAGCGGAATCAGGTGGTGGATTTGTGTTATCACCAAGCGTCCAGGACTTTGAAACAGGGTCCCACCATTTGCCATCAGATACACTATAGAAAGCAACCTGAACATGTTTTACACCGCTTCCACTTCCATCATCTGCAATACCTCTAACTTCACTTAAAACATAAATATCAGCAGTATCAGGTTTCTGAATTGTGCTTGTTGGTGCAGTTTTATCAACCTTTAATGTTATCTGGTTTCTTGGAATCTCAAAGACCGATTCTGTATTTGGTTTTGGATTATTTGTTGCATCAAGTGCATCATCCATTGCTCTCACTCTAACTCTATAAGGTCTCTCGCTTACCATTGCGCTTATTAGAGCGGAAGTATTATATGTATAAGTTGAACCACCTAACTGAGCCATATCCTTCCAGGTTGAAGCACTGTTGCAATCTCCGCTGAAATCCGTTCCATTGAAACAAGTAAGAGTTATTTCATCTCTTATTTGAACCTGAATATTGCTTATAGTTCCACCTGATGCAAGGCCGCTTGTTGGGTTATCAATTGCATCTGCAACAATTGAACTCAAATCAACACCATACCAGTTATTATCTATAGGCCATCTTATAGTAGATGAAGGCGGCAAAACTTCATACTTAAATACTCTCTTTAATGTTGTAGATGACTCTATATTCCTATATGACTCATCTGGAAGATTAACATTATCCTTTGACCAGGCATAAATATAAAACTCATCTCTATCACCTATCCCGCTCCAGAAACCACCCATTGATTGATGAGACCAAGTTGTAAGTCCAGGCTGACAAACATCGTTTCTTGTTGCCTGCCAACCCAACGCAGTTCCATTCCACCAATAACCATCGCTTTGTCTTTGAATTCCAATACAGGTCTGGTTAAGTCCTGCTTGTCTTGTTGTATCCGGCAGGTCAACAGCAGTTCCTGATATATTTGTAAGCGTGTTATCAGAATATCTTCCATTATTTATCGGATTTGTGAGCAATGTTTGCGGAGCATCTTTATCGTATTTAAACGTAATTGTTGAATAAATACTTGAGTAATTTCCAGCATTATCAATTGAGCGAACAATCAATGTGTATTCCTCACCGCTTACCCACTTTCCGTTATTATAAACATCAGATGTAAGCCATGTAGAATAATCTGTAGTTGTGGTTGTTGCAACATTCCATATAGGATCCGTTTGATTTACCCAATCTTTTAGAGAACTACTCCATTTAGCAAGTGTTGGATGCTCAAGTCGATACTCAACTCTGTTTATACCGGCATTGTTATTATCAATGTCCGTAGTACCTGTTATATTTACAATAGAATTAAGTCCATATTTTCCACCATCAACTGGATATGTTATCTTTTGATTTGGTGGAACATCATCATAATAGAAATAACCATTTATCCAAGGAGAAGCCGCAGTCCCTGTTAAGTTTCCAGCAGCATCAGCAACATATATCTTTATTCCATACCAGAAACCTGCCTGCCAATTAGTTGATACATTTATATTAAAATCATAAGGATTTGTTCCAGGAGCAAATACGCTATAAGCATAATTTGGAGTTGTACCGGCACAACCACTTCCCCATTTATCAGTTCCACCCTGTTCATATATACAATAATAAACATATCTTTTCCCAATAACATTGTCAATAACATTATCATCAACCCTTACTTTTAGATTTGTAAACCGATTTAACCAGATCTTATTTGGATCCGAAGGATTTGACATCAAATTTGTTGGATTTAAAAGCGTTGCTGTTGGCGCAGTTATATCATAATAGAACTCTCTTGCAACTGATGTTGAGATATGTCCGCTAACACTATCAAACATATCACCAGCTCTCAAAGTTACCCTGTATTTTCTTCCATCAACCCAAGTAGGTAAATGTGGCGTTGGATCGGTATCAATATTTCTTGATATAACACTTAAAACTTGCCCATCGTTATATGGACATGCGCCAGATGAACAATCAAAATTTGAAACAACATAATCAGGCAATCTCAATGTATAAAACCAGGTAGAAGACGCAAGAAAACCATTTGAATCTACACCACTCCAGTAAGTATCATTCCCGTTATCTAAAACATTATCAACAGAGTCCTGTATCTGCATCTGAACCCATTTTATTCCTGAAGCAGAATCTTTTACACTTCCAGTAATTGATGGGATTGAGTTATTGCTTGAGTTTGCAGCCGGTGATAAAAGATTAACAGAAGGTGGATTTTTATCAATCTTAAATATAACCGGCGGCGATGGAATACCAAGCCCACCATCAGCACTTCTTGCCCTCGCCTCTATTTTATACTCTGTTGCATCAACTTCATCTGAATTACTCCAGGATGAAAATGTCCAGGGAGTCGTAGTATCAGCATCATTCCACTGCTCACCATAAGTTGTTGTGCTAACAAAACCAAGAACAGGATTATACTCAAAGTTATCTGAAGTTCTTGTTATCTTGACCTGCGATTTAATAAGAGCTATTCCAAGCGATTGTGACTCAGTATTTAGCGAAGCAGTTCCAGTTATGCTTGAAACATACGGTAAATACTGAACCGGTTCTACTGGAGATGTTATAGTTACAGAAGGAACGGTAATACAAAATGTCGAAGTAATAACATTTGAGTTTTGACCAGTTGGATTTACAACACGGATATTTCTATATCCAGCAGTTGCTGTGCTATCTATATTTACTGTCATTATAACTTGAGTATCGCTTATCCAGGTTGTTGATGACCATTTTATATTTACTATATCATCTGGAAGTCTAACTATGCTTCCATCTTCCCATTTTCTAAAATACGAACCGGTTATTAAAAGATTTCTCTGTGCGCTCTGACCTCCTGAAACACCATTTGGGTCATAATCATCTATACCTGTTATTGAGGGCGGCGGGACATATAGATAATTAAATATATTTGATTTTCTACCATCAGGATTTATAACCATTATTCCATAACTTGGATCAGCGCTTACAACAGAATTTAAAACAAGAGATGCTCTTATCTGAGTTGAACTTACAAATGTGACAGATGTTACTGTTATATCCGTCTGTGGTAGGTTGTTGTTATAAATAACAACTTTTGGAGGATTTCCATCAAGAGTTGCAAAATTTGCTCCGTTTATTGTCAAATCCATATACTTTGATGTATATGTAAATGTTGTCGGCGATATAGAAGTAATTGATGGCGCAGGCCAGGTAGATATTGGAAGAAGGTCAAAATATACCTTTCCATCACTACCGCTGTATGTAATAGGTATAGGATATGGCATCTGGCCGTACATATCTAGAGATGGATTATCATAAGAAACACCTGTTGTGGTGGTATCTGTAATAACTCCCATATACTCCCAGGTTGTATACGGCGATGGCGATCTTGCAACATGCAATGATGAAGGTGTCAATGAATCAACAAAAACAACATATAGATACGGCGTTGAACCATTTACCCAGGCAAGAGATGGATTTCTTGGGTTTGTAAAAAACGAGTTGATAGTCAGAGTAACAGGAGAACTCCAGCTTGAAAGCGGATTTGCATCAGCCGCTCTTCTTCTATATGTAAGATATACCGGCTCTGCATTTGCTGTTGCGCCACCAACCGCAATATCGTGTATCTCATAATTTAAATAAGTAGCAGTCGTGGATACAGCAACAACACTATGGTTATAATACTCATTTTGAGTTGTTGTCTGATAGCCATTTACTACGTTTGTCGCACCAACACCGTTAGAATTCACAAGTTGAGCGCGGTAATAATTTGGAATTGTGCTTACAGCAGTAGATGGTGGAGATTTATGGAATAGATAGAATATTTGCTGAGTTGTGGTTGTTCCTGTCCTTGCATCTGGAACTATTATTGGCAATCTATCAACACCAGGATCAGTGGAGGGATCAATTCCAACACCCGCCCTTGTTACCCAATTACTTATAGTACCATCTCCAGCCGCGTCTCCAAACATATAATTAACTCTGTACTTGTTTACATTACCAGTGATTCTTACCTGAGCGCCTATAGCAATATTTCTTGAAGTCGAGTATGGATTTACTGCTATATTTATTGAATTTCCTTTCCATAATACCTGCGAGGTTGTTGCTCCAAGTTGCGGTTTTGAAACACTATACCAGGTTATGGTTCCATCAGGATTTGGTGTTCCTCTTCTTACATAAGCAACAACCCTATCCTGACTTGATGCAGTCGATTGCGGTGGAACAGATTCGTTTCTCACACCGCAAACAACATAAACAAGAGTATGAACATTATCATACCAGACAGCGCAAACTGAATCAGCCCAGGGATAGGTTGTTGGATCAAAAACAGGATTTGCATCATTAAAATTCTCGCCATCTGGAGATGCCTGATATACAAAAATATCGTTTATGGTATCTCTGTAGAAAACCCAGTAATAACCCTGTGCTTTAAATGTATGTCTCTGTGATGAAAATGCTGTTGAACCTTTATCTGCAACAACGCTTGCTGAATATGAAAAGGAAATAAAACTAAAAAATGATAAAAATAAAACCGCTATGGTTTTAAAATAATTTAAAAACAGCGATTTTATATCAATCTTTTTCATACCTTTTTATTTTTCTCTTTCATAATTCTGTAATCAGTTTTTAAT
>Ga0080004_1119832_pt1 | contig 67380 bp, 65 predicted proteins | sample WasSprMetagenome_FD_69207 | JGI IMG/M metagenome (GOLD analysis project Ga0080004, IMG submission 69207) | Sulfidic aquatic microbial communities from Washburn Spring, Yellowstone National Park, USA - WS (SPADES assembly) (version 2) | ecosystem: Environmental > Aquatic > Thermal springs > Hot...
CAGTTTTTCGGGCGGGGTGCCTCCAGCCTGCGCCATATCGGCTCGTCCTCCGCCTCGTCCCTCAACAATTTCTGACAGTTCCTTTATTAAATTGCCAGCGTGGCATGTCTTAGTAAGATCAGCCGTAACTCCTACTAGCAGCAAAGCCTTTCCTTCATGACGGCTTCCCAGAACGAGCACACTTTTTTCTCTATATTTTTCCTTAAACCGGTCGTATATCTCACGAAGCCTTTTTGGGTCTTCCACATCTACTTCAGCAATGATAGCTGTAATGTTTCCTATGCGCTGTGGCTGATCCAGAATATCCTGAGATTTCGCCGCCACAAGGCTTTGCTTTAAGCGTTCTATTTCTTTTTCTAGCAGTTTTTGCTGTTCCTGAAGTTTCTCAATTCGAGCAGGGACATCCTCTGGTCTGGTTTTCAGCACGTTTGCAGCTTCTTTCAAAAGCTTTCTCCAGTTTCTAGCAGCCTCTATGGCTCTTCTTCCTGCAACAGCTTCTATTCGCCGGACTCCTGCAGCAACGCTTGTTTCTTCCAGAATAAAAAACATGCCTATATCCGATGTCCTATGTATGTGTGTACCACCACAGAGTTCTTTGCTGAGTTCGGCGATTTCTACAAGCCTTACTCGATCACCATACTTTTCTTCGAAAAGCGCAATAGCTCCTGCTGCAACCGCATCGTCGAAAGCCATTTCTCGAACGCTAACAGGTCGATCCCGCTGAATTTCTTCGTTTACCAGATCCTCAATAAGTTGAAGTTCTTCTTCTGTGAGAGCTTTGAAATGGGTGAAATCAAATCTGAATCTTTCCGGTGCAACTAAAGATCCAGCCTGACGCACGTGATCACCAAGCACTTTTCTTAACACTGCATGAAGAATATGAGTTGCGGTGTGATGCCGAGCAGTATCTCGACGAAGATCTTCGTTGACTGTAAGAGTAACCTCATCTCCCACCTTTACTTGCCCTTCTCGCACTTGGCCGACATGAACAATCAAGTCACCCGGAAGCTTTTTCGTGTCTTTTATCTCAACAACTCCCTTTGGCCCCTCTATGATTCCTGTATCTCCAACCTGTCCTCCCGACTCGCCATAAAATGGGGTTTCCTTTGTTACAATTTCGACACTTTCTCCGGCAGAAGCTTCTTCGATCATTCGCCCATCGCAAACAATAGCCATAATCCGGCTTTTGGCTTTGGTTGTTTCGTAACCAAGGAATATAGTTGATCCATGCTCGGCAACGAATTCTCTATAAACTTCAGCAGGGAGTTGTTCACCGCTTCCTTTCCAGGACTTTCTGGATTGTTCTCGTTGTTGAGCCATAAGCTCTTCGTAGCGAGCCAGATTCACCGACAGATTTAACTGCTTTGCCATATCTGTTACTATGTCAGTTGGAAATCCGTAGGTGTCATAAAGCTTAAACACAAGTTCCCCAGGGATTTCTTTTTCTCCGGTATCCTGAAGACGCTCAATTTCCTGATGAAGAAGCCTTAGGCCAAAGTCCAGAGTCTCGCTGAACCTTTTTTCTTCATGCAGAATGACTTCCTGTATGTAAGAGAGATTTTCCAGGATCTCAGGATAGGCATCTGCCATAGCTTCTGCTACAGCCGGAGCGACCTCGTAGAGGAAGGGTCTATCAAGCCCCAGGAATCGCCCATGTCTTAAAGCACGGCGTATTACTCTACGCAACACATAACCACGTCCTTCATTGGACGGGAGCACACCATCATTTATCAAAAAGGTGGCGGCTCGAGCATGATCAGCGATGACCTTTATGGATATATCATGCCGCTTATCGGCTCCGTAGATGTGGCCGCTTATTGCTCCAATTCTGGCCATTATTGGCGCAAAAAGGTCGGTATCGTAGTTGGATGGCACTCCTTGCACTACGGCTGCTATTCGTTCAAGACCCATACCTGTGTCTATGCTCGGTTTAGGAAGCGGTTCCAGAGAACCGTCTGGTTTTCTGTTGAACTGCATAAAAACGAGGTTCCATAACTCAAGATAACGGTCGCAGTCGCAGCCGGGCTTGCAGTCTGGTTTTCCGCAGCCGTAGGATTCTCCCTGATCTATGATGATTTCAGAACAGGGTCCGCATGGGCCTGTATCACCCATCATCCAGAAATTATCTTTTGTGGGAAAGGCTAGGATACGATCTTCAGGGAGGTAGCGAGACCACAGCTTGCGAGCTTCTTCATCAGGGCCTATGCCCATGGAGGAATCACCTTCATGTACCGTAGCGTAAAGCTTATCCTTAGGAAGCCCGAGAGTCTCTGTAAGAAAATGCCAGGCAAATTCTATGGCTTCTTTCTTGAAATAGTCTCCGAATGAGAAATTTCCGAGCATTTCGAAGAAGGTATGATGACGGGCTGTGTAGCCGACATTTTCGAGGTCGTTATGTTTACCACCTGCTCTCATGCACTTCTGACTGGAAGTGGCTCGAGTATAGGGACGTTTTTCTTCTCCCAAAAAACATCTTTTGAACTGCACCATGCCGGCATTTGTAAAAAGGAGAGTTGGATCATCTTTTGGGATAAGCGAAGAACTTTTTACGATGGTATGTCCTCTCTCCCTGAAGAATTCCAAAAATTCTGCTCGGATTTGTCTTGCTCCTTTCTTATTCATGCCTTTCCCTCTGATCACTCTGATTTCATTCTGCCTCAATGACTTCCGCTGTTTCACTGCCTATTATTGTGAAAGTTGACGGAAGCGATCTTATAGATCGAATTTTTCCTTCGATTTCTTCAAGGATGTCTTTTCTTTCTTTCAGGAATTTTCGAGCATTGTCGCGTCCCTGACCGAGTCTGGTTTCACCGTATGAGTACCAGGCTCCAGATTTGGTCACAATACCAAGATTGGCTGCAAGATCCAGCACATCGGTTTCTCTTGATATGCCTTCCTGAAAGAGGATATCAAATTCCGTTTCACGGAATGGAGGTGCAAGTTTGTTCTTGGCTACTTTGACTCGGACTCTATTGCCGATAACTTCATTACCTTCCTTCACGCTCCCCACACGCCTTATGTCAAGGCGGATTGAAGCGTAGAACTTAAGGGCATTACCTCCAGTCGTGGTTTCGGAAGGACCATAAGTAACACCGATTTTTTGGCGTATCTGGTTTATGAAAACCACGCAGGTTTTGGAGCGATTGATTGATGCCACAAGTTTTCTTAGAGCTTGGCTCATGAGTCTTGCTTGAAGTCCAACATGGGCGTCTCCCATGTCCCCTTCGATTTCTGCTTGAGGCACAAGAGCTGCCACCGAGTCAATCACAATGACGTCTATGGCGTTGCTTCTTACCAGGACTTCGGCAATTTCAAGAGCTTGTTCTCCATAGTCGGGTTGGCTTATGAGAAGATCCTCGACGTTTACTCCAAGTCGCTTGGCATAATTGACATCGAGAGCATGTTCGGCATCAATAAAGGCTGCGATGCCACCCTGTTTTTGAGCTTCAGCTATGATGTGAAGAGCCAAGGTGGTTTTTCCTGAAGATTCCGGCCCGTAAATTTCCACAATGCGGCCTCTGGGAACTCCACCGGTTCCTAAGGCAAGGTCGAGAGATAACGCTCCGGTTGGGATAACGGAAATGCTCAAATCATGTGCCTTTTCACCAAGGCGCATGATTGTTCCCTTGCCGTATTGTTTTTCTATTTGCGACAAAGCTGCTTCAATAACTTTTTGGCGATCATCTGCCATTTTTTACGGCCTCCTGGGCTCCATATTGGTTTTTTGAGTGGCACAAGACTTTTTCACTCTATCATTCCTTCGCTTTTATGACAAGAACAGCAAAAAGGTCTACGATAGAAAATTACTGTGAATTTTCCACTGAAAGTTTGGCGGCATAAAGTCTTTGGTAGATTGCTCCCGAAGGGGTAAGGGTGCTCTTGAAAAGAACGATTTCCTCGACCGTAAAGGGGGATGACCTGAAGGTTATGAATTTTGCCAATGTTTGAGCAAGTTTTTCGTCTCGAGAAATGCCTTTGGTTCTTCCGATTGTTAGGTGAGGAGTAAATTGCCGTTCTTCTTTAGGAAATCCGATCCGTTCGAGGTTTTCTTCAAGTGTTGTATAAAGAGTTTTCAGTGGTTCCAGATCACCTTCCAGACCTACCCACACAACTCTTATAGCTTTCCACGAAGGGAAAACCCCGCAACCCTGAGGAATAAGTTTAAACGGTTTATGTTGTGTGGAAACGTCAGCAATAACCGATTCAATTTGCGATATCCGATCTAATTCTACATCACCAAGGAACTTCAGAGTGAGGTGAACCCCTTTTGGATCCACCCATCGTATTCCCTTGGTTGAAGTCATTAGAGAGCGCTGCAAGGTTTCCAGGTCTTTCTTGACAGTTTCTGGAAGGTCGATGGCTATAAAGGTTCGGATCATGTTTGAATTTCTTCCCATAGTAGCACCAATGCTGCTTCTACCGATTTTCGGCGGATTTCTTCACGACCGCCTTCAAATTTGAAATGTTCGACTCGAGTGCCTTTTGGAGTTGCGCAGGCTATATAGACGGTGCCCACGGGTTTATGAGGGGTGCCTCCCGTGGGACCGGCTATTCCTGTAATACTAACACTCACGTGTGCTTGGGATCTCTTAAGAGCTCCTTCGGCCATTTTTTTTGCTACCACGTCGCTTACGGCGCCGAAGGTGGCAATATCTTCAGGCGGGACATCTAGCAATTCAGTTTTAGCTTCATTGCTGTAGGTAATGAAACCTCGATCAAAATATTCAGATGCTCCTGGAATAGAAGTGATAAATCCTCCCAGTAATCCCCCTGTGCATGATTCTGCGATGCAGAGCTTCCAACCTTTAGCTTTTAATACATTTCCTATTTTTTCTGCTAATGTAATAGCAGTATCCATGCGAAAATTTTAGCTCCCAGTTACTTCCGCAGGTGTGACCATTTCAAAAATGCCTCTTGCGTTTTTCCTAAGCACCCCATTTTTGATAAGATCTTTAATGATCATGTCAGCCTTCTGAGTGATAGTTGTTTCCTTATACACATTTTTGAACTGCTCTTTAAGAAGTTTCATGAGATCTCTTCTATGGAATCTTCGCTTTTCTTCCGAGAATTTTTGAATTGCCTCTTTCATTTGATTGGTGCCATCCGCCACTCGAACTCTTTCTTTTCTGCCTCTTTTCCTAGGTACCCGTGCTTCAGCCTCTTCGGATACTTTAGTTTCGGATTCTGCTCCTTTTCTGATTATAGTGCCTTTTAATGTGTTTATGCTGATACTTACGCTGTCGACTCCAAGTCTGGTAGCCTTTTGTAAAATCTCGCCTATAAAAGCGTTAATCGAGTTTAGATCTTTTGAACTGGTGGTAATCTTAAACTCGTATAGAATCTTGGTTACCATTTCTGTGTTTTCCATGGTATTCCTCCTTCTCTCCTTCCTCGTAGTTTATTATAGTCACTTATTAACAATTCGAACATAAAACATTTTCCATCAATTTTCAAAAAGAAAATAACATCTTGACATACAAAATTGACTCAAGATAATAAGCGCCGCTGGAGTAAATATCACCTTAGGGAGGTTGTGATTATGGAAGAAAATGAGAAAAAAGCTTGCACCTTTATTTGCGCTAGAGACACCTATGATGGTGCGATTCCACCGTTTATTCTTGCGATCAATGCTCGTCGGCTTGGAATGGAAGCTACAATTTTCTTCACTTTTATGGGGCTTAACGTAATCAGAAAGGGTGGGGCTAAGAGGTGTAAATTTATTCCTCCTGGTTTTATAGGAGCAATTCCTGGTATGGCGTCTATGGCCACTAAGATGATGAAGAAAAAAATGGATGCCGCAGGGATTCCTTCCCTTGAGGAATTGATTGAAATGGCTCAACTTGAAGGTGTCAAATTTGTTGCATGTAAGATGACAGTAGATATGATGGAACTTAAAGAAAGTGATTTTATAGACGGAGTGAGCATTCAAACGGCTGAAGAGTACTTGAAACACGCAATAAATTGTCAGATTAACATGTTTATTTAGGGCCTACATTAAAGCATGGCGCATGGGCGAGTATCACTCGGAAACACTCGCCCATGTTTTGTTAAGCTGTTGATTCTTTAGGTATATTGTTAATGTCTCTGTCGGCTTCCTGAAGACTCTTTCTTATAGGACATAGTTCCATATAGGCTATTTTTCTTTCCATTTCTTCCTGCGTCCTGAAAACCCACAAAGACGGTTTAGTATAGCAGTACACAGCATAATCGCAGTCCCGGCATTTTTCATGACTGATCTGATCTATTTTCTGCCGTTCCATCCTCATGAACCTTTTTGGTTTTTGTCATGTTTGAGAGATAATCTTCCCATTCGCAAGGCAGCCAGTATTTTTTCTTGTTATTACAATCTTTACAAGCTGGCACTATGTTAGATTTTGTTGATCGTCCTCCTCTAATAAGTGGAACAATGTGATCCATTGTTAGTTCGTTCGGCGGGACAGTGGCACCGCAATAGTAGCACTGTCCCTTTGATATCTTGCGTTGCCACCATCTTGTCTTCCTTAAGGCTCTGGCCTTTTCTTTTTCCCTTTTAATAAATTCCGGCGATACATCTACAATAAAGTAATATTTGTTCATTTTACTTCACCCAGCATCCCAGCCTTTAATTCTGCGGAGGCTGGTTTCGGTCCAAACCATATACTCCACAGAGCTTGCATAAATTCCTTACCGGGTAAAACACCCTTTGATTTGCCTTTTATTATTACCTCTGTTCCCTTAGCGGGATCATAGCTTATGAGTATCTCTTCACCTTTTTTAATCGGTTCATTAAAAAAACCTATGAATTGGTCAATCTGTTTTTTCAATTCTCCTTGTGCTTGCGGTGCAGTTATGGCAAATCCTTCTTTCCAGCCTTCCTGCCATTTGTCAGCAGGTATTTCTTTATACACCACATGAATTAAAACGGCTTTTGGAGCATCAGATGATATAACTTCCTGAGCATTTTTCGTGGGGGTCTTAAGATATAAACCTGCATAGTATCCTTCAATCATCATTTTCTTTCTTATGCCAATACCATTAAGTGTGCAGGTTTCATTTCCTATTTTAATTGTATCGGGAAAATTTACGCCTTTAAAATCCCTCGCCTCTACCGTTGAAAGAGCCCAAAGCAGGAGCCCGATAGATACTAAAAATGCAACCCTGGATGTAACACTAGTACCGATGGGTTTTTTCATAGTTCTACCCTCCCTTTAATCGCTTTATTTTTGTTGTTCAAGAGGTGGTAACACTACATAAAAAGTATGATCTCCTCTTTTGACTAGCAAGAGAAGACTTTCTGTTTTTTTCGCACTATCGATTGCCTGTTTAAAATCGCGCACATTCTGGATCTTACGGCGGTTTATTTCCTTTATGAGATCGCCCGGTTTTAACTTGGATTCTTCTGCCGGGCTTCCTTCTTCAATATTGGTGACCACAACACCTGTTTCCGATTCGCTCCAGCCGAATTGTCTAGCAATTTCCGGCGTTAGATTTTGCACGTAAATACCCCATCCTTTTACTTTGTCCCCTAATGGTTTTTCCCTTTCGGAGAGCTTTTCACCTTCTTCAGGCATTGTGCCTATTGTGACTTCAACGGTTTTGTGCTGTTTGTCTCTTATCAATTCAATTTTTACCTTTGTGCCCGGCTGAGTGGCTGCTACCATCCTTGAAAAGGCATGATAATCTTCTACTTCAGTGCCATTGTATTTGACTATTATATCACCTCTCTGAATACCTGCTTTATCCGCTGGGCCGTTGGGTATTACATCGGCTACAAGCGCTCCCTTTGGCGTTTCCAACCCAAATGATTTGGCAATTTCGGGTGTGACATCTTGTATCATCACACCTATCCAGCCTCGAATGACTTTGCCCTTTTTGAGCTGCGGGAGAAGATCCTTAGCCATATTAATGGGTATAGCAAAACCGATTCCCTGACCTCGAGCAACAATAGCTGTATTGATGCCGATTACTTCCCCCTTCATGTTGAAAAGCGGTCCGCCACTATTTCCGGGATTAATGGCCGCATCAGTCTGTATAAAATCGTCGTAGGGCCCTGCTCCAATTATGCGGCCTTTGGCACTAATAATACCAGCAGTTACTGTATGTCCCAGGCCAAAGGGGTTCCCTACAGCAATGACCCAATCCCCTACGCGGATAGTATTTGAATCACCTAGAATAGCCGGTTCTGGAAAATCTTTGTCGGGCTTTACCTGAAGAAGAGCAAGGTCAGTCTTTGGATCCTTACCCACAACTTTGGCGTCATATTCCTTGCCGCTTTCCAGCTTTATTTTTATTTCTTGAGCTTTTTCCACAACGTGATTGTTAGTTAAAATGTAGCCTTCGGAGCTTATGACAAAGCCTGAACCGAGAGAATGGGTTTTAAATGTCTGTTTTGGCATGTCACCGAAAAAGCGCTTGAAGAATTCATCCCCGAAAAAGTCTTTAAATGGCGAGTCGGGACCAAAAAACGGCTGAAGCGGATGATCTTTTATTACTTGAGTGGTGGATATGTTAACAACGGATTTTCTTACTTTCTCGGCAAGATCTGCAAAAGAAGGTGGAGCCTGTGATCCACCAGCAAAGGGCCAGGAACAGTTTCCCTCTAGAATCCAGGCGAACACAATTACACATATCGCTACTAAAATCTTTTTTGCCATTTGAAGCCTCCTTTCCAAGGTTTCTAAGGTTCTTTTCTTCTCAAATTAAAGCTCTTCTTTCTATCTCAAGCCAGCCCTAAATTACTCCATTTTCTCCTTTACCAAGAACCACCAAAAATAGTTAGCACATCTCTTATATTAAAACAAGTCGCTAATATGGATTGGATGTTTCTGCATGTGTACCTTCTCTACCCCGTAGATGAAAACAGTCCATCTTTAAATTCCGCTTTATATACCCAAAAGGATGTCCAATCCAGCGTTGTCACGAGAGCTTTGCGACGCTTACATGTCTCATGTGAATCTTGCCAATAGATAGCTTTTTCCGTCTCTAGATCTGATTTTGGATAGGCATCCTGTGCCGCCTACGGCGGGAGACCCCTATACAGACTATTTCCGTGTTGCTGATTGCGTTAAAATTAAAAAATGGTCTAAATATCTGTGGGAATATCAGCAGATCAAAATACCATTCTAGGTGCCTGGATGACTGCAGTGATAAAAAAGGGGGTATCCACTTAATGTGAGTACCCCTTTGCAGTCTTTCTCAAGTATTGGTCAGTATAACAACGAAGAAATTATCATGGTCTGTTCCACCAAACATCAGAACAACTTACGCGCGACAAGATATTCGGCGACTTTTCCTGTCAGGTCACAAACTACATCATCAGGCCATCAAACCAGAAATCTTGTATAAAGAACCCATAACGTTTAGCCCGTCATTTTGTGGGTTCCAACATCAGTAGATGGCTACCGCTTTCTTCGTCTTTATACGTCACAACCAGCAACAGGCGGTTTTGATCCCAGGTCAGGCCGCAGATGATGGCATCGTCGATCTCGGGTCCGATCTTCTGGTGACGAAATTTCGAACCAGTATAGGATACACTCACCAGCCAGCTCTTCTTGATGTTCAGCATCAGCCCAGGGAATTGCAGCATGCTGATATCGGATGCGGTAGCAATTATCTCCAGTTGGCCATCGCCATTGATGTCCGCGCAGATAGGAGCAACTTCGACCGGAACCGTTCTAAACATTCGGCTAGACGTATTGGTGGGGTTGACGTCATAAGCGAACAAGGCCAGCGATCCCCCATATTGCCCGAAACTTCATATGGGGATTTCCCTTTGCGAGCAATATACAGGGTTCGGCTCTTGATCCAGATGGGGGTCGGCCATTCTGTTCCACCCAGGCGGCATACGGCTCCGCTTGTAACAGGAAATCCAAGCGGCAGGGACATCTCGGTCTTGGCTGATGTCACACCATCTCCGGATGGTTGGTATTGCCAGATTCGAGTGCCGAAAGTGATATCCCGATCCAAATCCTGGCCAAGTAGGGTTTCGGGGCGTCCATCTCCATCGAGATCGAAACTACCAACCATATTGGCGATCTGGGATTGGACGATTTGGGGCTGATCCTGGATCAAACGATACAAGGTGGTTTCCAACCGTTTGGCTGGATTAATGTCACCTGAAACGTTTTCATCCTTCTGCATTGTGATTGCCAAGTACAAGGGACCTTTAGCTTCCGGTTGCCACCAATGCAGGCCGACAACCTGCCCCATGATCAAATCTGGGCTACGGGCGATCACTTTCGGGGTTGTACTTATATCAAGGATTTGCCAACTGCCACCATCGCTTGAAGCCAGTAGCAGGCGGTTTTCATAGCGAGCAAAGACGGCTATATGCGATCGAACGGGCAACTTACCGAGATCTTTGTAATCGGCGGTAACGGATGCTGTAGAAGGAACCGCTGGCGGTTGCGCAGGCGTCTGAACGCTGGATGGCGTTGCAGTGCCAACGGGTGCGGGAACACCGGACTTTGCCGGAGCCATGCGTTGAACCTCGCCGGGATATCCGGCTGCCGAATAAACCCGTAGGGGCTGTTGATCGAGACCCAACACTTTCAATCCCTGCGAATTCCAAACAAAGGAGAGTTGTGCGGCATCGGCTGGTACAGTATGAGCACCGGAAGTTTTGCGGTATCCAATCCAGCGCAATTGGCTAAGGCTATCGCGAAGTGTCATAAAAAGCTGCTCACCCGTTCCGGTCTCATCGATGAATACCGCCGTTAGCCCTTCGAATCGCCGCACTTCAGTACCTGTTGGTAGAGCACCGGTGCCGCTGATTCGTCGGACCTGGGAAAAACGCGGTTGCACCCAGATGACCTGTAGCAATCCAGTAATCTGCTGTATAGTCCCCAATTTCTCGCCGGTTTGCGGATGGACCACCGTTTTCCCAGGGCTAACCACAGTGAAAATATCCCCTTCGTGTACCCCCAGGTCGCGACCCGCATCGATGAGCCATCCATCTCCTTCCTTACCGATCACGATAGCTTTTAAAGGCTTGAAATCATTTTCCACTGCGGTTGGTAACGAGTCCGCCCATCCTATCCAGGGAATTGCTAGCGTCAACATCACCACCATCACAAGCCGTAGTAATTTCATAGAAACTCCTTTCTCCCTTTTCGACAACGCCTTCTCGTAGAAAAAAGAGAAACCGGGGCACAGGGGCCCCGATTTTGATTGCACCATCAACCTTATTCAGACCAGGAGATCATCAGAACATGTACCGAATCCACATAGTCGTTCTATAAATGTTTGGTGCATCTTTACCCTTGTCGGGTCCGCCGACGAAATTATTCATTCCATCGTCTGAGAACAGGTAACCGAAATTGAGCTTCACTTCCGTGTTCTTGTAAAGGCTGTCGTTCATATCAACATCAGTGGACATGAAATTGTGCTTAGTTCCATCATGCGGGTTATCATCGCCGGAAGCATACCAAGTAGTATAGGTCAAACGAAGTTGCCCGACATTGACACCCAGATCGGCATGCACAGGAAGTAAGCACTTACGTCCTCGTCTCCAGGCCGGTCAATGCTACCGCCCTGGTAAATAAAATCGTAGTTCGCAAAGGCTTCGCCTGTCGGGTAAACTTCAAAACCCTCGAGCCCAGGCCACCTTGTAATCGAAGCCGCTGACGGAACCAATAAGCTGTACACCCATAACCGTCTCTTCCCATACGTAATGGTTGACACAAAAAGGAATCAAACCAATCTGAACCCGAGCTTTGCTGTTAACAAAGGGAAGCTGGAAATCGGTGTATGCCCAACGGGTTTCGATGTTGACGCCATCACCTGAATAGATGACACCGTCGCCCTTTGGATAGTCGGATTGTCCGAAACGCAAAGCACCTAGTTCGATAGCATATACGCCTTGATTTTTCCGTCTTCGGTTGACAGCTCGGCCCATAGCCGATACTTGATCTCACCCCAGACGGCGTTGTTGTCATCGTGTCGAACCGGTGAATTCTTCTCCGTTTCAGCTCCTTTGTACATCTGGGACTGGTTGGTATAAAAGTTGAACCGGTTGTTTAAATCGCCGTGAATGGCAATATCCACGGCAGCCACCTGCCCGACAAGCCCCACGACCATAATAATGCCAGGACTACTCCAAATACGCTGACTTTCTTCATCATTTTCCCTTCCTCCTCTTAACTGGAGTTTCAGTGTTTTTGAAGCTGTTAACACTTGATGCCCCTGCCAAAAGTAACACAACAACTTTTGGCCTATACCTCACCTTAAATTTGCCCCACGCCACCTTTTTTCTTTTTTTGAATGTCAAGAGAAAATGTGAAATGTTCGGAACAGTAAACAGTAAAAGGAGCTTGCCCACCAGGCACTGTTGCAACTCGATTTTTTGAAGCTTATGAGAATTTGTATGTTTTAAATACCTGAAACATAAGGCTTCTCACTGCGCCAAGAATGGCAAAATAAAGCACTTTAGAAATTATGACACAGCTTCTGGGCTGGGATGGTTACATAGTTTTAGTCAAAGCATGGGCTTTTCTAAGGGGTTCTGGAATCCTGTATTTTCCAAGGCATAGCTCAACCAGTGCTATACTGGATGGAAGATCTGTGAGATGTCCTGGCGAAATATAAATCGGCTTCACACCCGTTTTGGATCTATAAACGGCTCCCACCGTTTGTCCTTCGTGAATTAGAGGAACCCACGAACCTTTGCTGGTTGGTAACGTAGCGTGAGTTCCACATAGTTTGTTTTTTGCACAACCGACGGATGGTTTTTTTAGAACAACGCCAAGGTGGCTTGCTAATCCGATCCTTCTGGGGTGAGCTATACCCTGTCCGTCGCACAGGATCACATCTGGCGAAACGGTAAGCTTTTTAAAAGCTTGTATAAGGGGAGGAATTTCTCTGAAAGAAAGAAAACCTGGCACGTAAGGGAAATGAATGGCTCTGGTATCGCCTTTATGGACGGCTTCTTCAACCAGGACCAGTCGAGATGATCCGTCGGGCAAAACAGTTAGTTCATATGCCGCTATGGCTGCAGTAAATGAATCTTTGCGTATTCCAAGGTCTGTTGCAGCAATTATCCATGGGGAAAGGGAAGGATCAAGCAGAGGAAGCATGTTCGAACTCTGGGAAGGCTTTTTATGTTTCTTGCTCAGAGGACAGATAACCACCTTCTGAGCAAGTTTTAATTGAAGTTTTATTTTGGCCGCCGTTAATGGCGCCATGACGTCACCGTATAAGACGCACGTCCATACGCACCTGTCCTAATCGCATCTTGAGAAGCCACAGGATCTGCAAACAATACATCCTCCTTCATGTTCAACGGCACCACCGCATTCAGGACATGCCCCCATTTGCTCACTTGCTGTGCGGTATGTTCGGAAAAGATCGTCATCAATCGTCCCGCGTTCCGCGGGATTGCTATCCTGAAAAATACTGGATGCGGAACGCGTGGCAATTCCCTTAGTTTCCAGTTTCTGCCTGGTCTTTCCTTCAACGTACTCTCTAAGTGCTCTAGCAATAGCATCTGAACATGACAACACCGTGCTTCCATTTTGCCACGCCGGAGAAGGGCAACGAATACCTATCAGTTGCTTTATGATGGATTCGACCTTTACTCCAGAACGCAACGCAAGAGATATAAGCCTTCCTGTGGCTTCTATCTGTGAATAGGCGCATCCTCCAGCTTTACCCATCTGAGCGAATACTTCACAGATGCCGTATTCATCTTCGTTGATCGTAACATAAAGCTTGCCGCAACCTGTGTTGATTCTCACCGTGACGCCATGAGTGACTTCCGGTCTGGGACGCGGTTCAATACCGCATGTATGAGGGACGTGTGCGCGGAGTGACGATTCATCCTCTACGGCAGAACCTTTGTCAAGAACTTTGGCTGCAACATTAAGCACCTGCTGTTCTCTGCTTCCGTCTCTATACACAGTAATACCTTTACACCCTAGAGAATAAGCCAAAAGATAAGCCTTTCGGACATCGTCTACTGTGGCCGAATTTCTGAAGTTGATGGTCTTTGATACTGCATTATCTACGTAACGCTGAAATGCTGCCTGAATACGAACGTGCCACTCTGGTGATATATCGTGAGCTGTCACAAATAGGCGCTTCACATCTTCCGGCACTTCTGGAAGATCTCTGATGCTTCCACTTTCAGCAATTTTGCGCATAAGCTCTTCACTGTAGAAACCTCTTTCTTTAGCAATACGTTCAAAATGTTCGTTTACTTCCAGGAGAGTTGTCCCGTCCAGTACTCTTCTTACGAATGCTACAGCGAAAATTGGCTCAATACCGCTGGAACATCCAGCAATAATGGAAATGGAGCCTGTTGGGGCAATTGTAGTGGTTGTGGCATTACGCATGTAAGGAGTTTCTGGGGTATCCCATATAGAACCTTTATAGCTCGGGAAATTGCCTCGCTCTCTGCCCAAAAAAGCCGAGGCTTTCTTAGATTCTACCTGAATAAAGCCCATCACTTCCAGAGCGAGTTTTTCTGCTTCTTCAGAATCGTAGGGAATACCGAGTTGAATGAGCATATCAGCCCAGCCCATTACTCCCAAACCTATCTTCCTGTTCATAAGTGTCATGCGTTCAATTTCAGGGAGGGGATATTTGTTGACATCAATAACGTTGTCCAGAAAGTGAACCGCATCCCAAACGACAGCCCGCAATTTGTCGTAATCAACTTGCCATTTATCACCGACACGTATGCACATTTTTGCAAGATTTATGGATCCGAGATTACAAGATTCGTATGGCAGAAGCGGCTGTTCACCGCAGGGGTTTGTTGACTCGATTTGTCCTAGATGTGGGGTTGGATTTGATCTGTTGATGCGATCTATAAACACAATGCCCGGTTCTCCATTACGCCACGCAGCTTCTACAATTCGGTCGAAGATTTCTCTTGCTCTGAGTTCCTTTACCTTTTCTCCAGTTCTGGGATTGATCAAGCTGTAAAAACTGTCAGATTCCACTGCTGCCATAAACTCATCAGTTATAGCCACAGATATGTTAAAGTTGGTGAGACGATTGTTATCCTCTTTGCAGGTAATGAATTCTTCAATATCGGGATGATCCACACGGAGGATGCCCATGTTGGCGCCACGACGTCGCCCCCCTTGTTTGATGACTTCTGTAGCAGTGTCAAATACCATCATGAATGATACGGGTCCAGAAGCCACACCAGATGTCGAACCAACAATATCTCCTTTGGGTCGTAACCTGGAAAAGCTGAAGCCCGTTCCACCACCAGATTTGTGAATAAGTGCGGCACATTTCACAGCGTTAAATATTCCGTCCATGGAATCTTCAACAGGAAGCACAAAGCAAGCAGAAAGTTGCCCAAGGCTACGTCCTGCATTCATAAGAGTAGGCGAATTGGGGAGGAAATATCCTCTTGCCATCAGAGAGTAAAATTTAGCCTCGGTTTTGGCAATCTCGCTCTTGGATTTTCCATAAAGGGCATCGGCTTTTGCGATAGAGTGTGCCACACGCCAAAAAAGCTCTTCTGGTGTTTCGATGATTTCACCTTTTTCGTTTTTAGCCAGGTAGCGTTTCTTGAGCACAACGAGAGCGTTTGAGGAGAGGCTTACGGATTTGGGGATAGGTTCAAGATAAGATGGTATACTCCCACCCTGGCGGGATTCAGCATGAGAGTGTATTGTAGAATCGGACGATTGTGCGGCACTATCAATCCCGCCAGTGACGGGGCTACTTTGCGCAACACTTACTCCTGTCTCCTGTTCGTAAAGGCTCATCTTTCTCCCCTCATTAAAATAATAACACCATGGCGCCACCACCGACCCCACCTGGGGCGAAGTGCCTTCTTCCTGTCATTCCGAGGCGTCCCGAGCGAAGCGAGGGAACACCAGGCGCCGCCCCGAGCGACAGCTAGGGGAATCTCCAGGGAGATCCTTCGCTTCGCTCAGGATGACAGGCAGGAAGGTGGCAACCATTATAGCCCCTGCCTTGACAAGGGCTGGCAGGATTAAAACCTGCTCTTATATTTTACCCAGTTGCACTTCAATTAGTAGACCACCAAAACGAAAAATCAAATTGCTAAGAGTTAAGACATAACAGCCACTTAAGGATATCTTCTTGGACTGATGAGGTATTTTTATTGCTGGAAAGGTGGTAGAAGCGTACCGCTTTGGGCTAAGCACATAAAAAACCGCCTGCCTTTTACCGTTCCCATTGTTAGGGTAAGGCGATAGAAGACAGGCGGCTTTGCCAGATTATAAGGTGTAGTACTTCTACACGCCGGGATTACACTTCCTCTTTCTTGGAAGCTTTCATTTCAAGCCCCAGCCCTTCAAACAGGAAGTATATAGCATATCCCCACCACAATGTATAAATCACGTAGAAAATAAGAGCAAATGCGGCGATACCGGCCTTTTCCTTGATGCTCTTTGCAGTGATACCGTAAAAATTATATCCCACTTCTACCGCTTTTGTAATGACATCATTCATAACCTTTGCTTGAGCAAATTGTTTCTGTTCCATAAGAGCCTTTTGAGCACCTTTCAGGAAATTCCACCAGGCAAACATAGCTTCTTTTTCAGGAATGCCATAAAGAGCTTTCAATGCTTCGCCTTTATTGTGATACATTGATTCAGAGTCTTCGATGGCGTATAAGAGCAGAGCTCCAACATCGCCGGAAACCTTGATCTGTTCCTTAGATCTGGTAACGGTGAAGTTACGAGAGGTTAGAATCTTTTCAACGTTTTGAGCAAGCTGCTCGGACGGAAGTTTTACACTGAGGGACATTTCCTGACCTTTTAAGGATTTAGCCTTTTCTGCTACCTCCTTCATGTAATATGCCGATCCTTTAGATATTGAGTTAAAGAGATCATCGGCAGCTTGGAGTCCGTTTTTTCCTCCAAAGAATGGACTGAAAATCACCCAAAGCACCACAAAGAATCCAATGGTCAAAATAACCCCCAAAACAAAATATTTAGGATGGCGAACCATGGTTTATACCTCCTCTCTCAGCGAAGGAATATTGGTGAAGAACTTACTCATCACCCACAAAGCAAAAAAGCCGATGATTATGAAGAAGATCCAGGTTCCAAGAGTATCAATGACGGCCAGAGTAGACTTGGGTATGGATACTATCTTGAGGCTGTTAAGCTTTCCGGGTATTGAAAATCCTCGATTCAGAAATCCTGCCAGAATGGAGACTGCGTAGAAGCCACGGATGTAAATTCCTTTAACCACTTTGGTTGTTAGAGCGCCAATTTGAATTCCGATAAGAGACCCGAGGAGCATACCCATAGCGAGAGTATAGAAAACGAAGCCGTAAATGGCATACTGGGTTATGGAAGCGTACCCTGCAGTGAAAATGATTTGAAGGATGTCGGTTCCTACGGTGGTGAAAGAGGACACTCCAAGGACGTACACGAATATCGGGAATGTGAGGAATCCTCCACCGACGCCCATAATAGCTGCTGCAAGTCCCACCACAAGGCCGGCTAGAGCAACGTATAAAGCCGGGATGGTTTTCCCTCCAGGCACTAGATCTTCGTCAAACCGAATGAGTGGTGGTATTTTGGATGCCTGAAGTTTTGCGGGTAGGCCAACTTTTCCAGACGTTGCTACTGCACCCTTAGGACTTTCTCCGTGGTGAGCTCCCACCTCTCCCGGAGCCTTTCGCAACTTCAGAAAGTCTATCAGGCTGTAGATTCCGAGAAATCCAAGAATCACGGTATACACTATACTTATAAAGGCGTCGCTTAGCACCGGGTTTATGTCATAAAGCGTGCGGTTTAGCAAGCCACCTGCTGTGGCTCCTATGACCGATCCTACCAGGAAAGCAATAGCCAGCCCTACGGAAACGTTTCCCAGTTTTTTGTGTACGGCAGTTCCCATTATAGCTTTGGCGAAGATATGGAAAAGGTCTGTCCCGACGGCAAGGATACCTTTAACACCAACAGTCATAAGAGCTGGCGCTATAATGAAGCCACCACCAGCTCCTATACATCCGGTAATGAGACCAGCACAAAGCCCCACGATTATTGAAACGATGAAAACCTTTGGGCTATAAAAGGCAGGGCCATAGGCTTCCTTTCCGCCGATAATAGTTGGCAGGGCATCGGCAGCAATAGCTACAGAAAAGAGAATAGCGGGGAGCAAGAGAAGGAATAGAATGAAAAGTCGCTTTTTACTGTTAAAAATGGTTCTGGATACATCAAGTTCCCATTTGGCTTGAGCTCTTGATGCTTCGGACAAAAACATCGTTACCGTTCGTAATACTTTCATAAACTTTACCTCCTTCTATTGTGTGATTGACAACACTTTCACAACAAGTGGTCTCATAGAGACCTCTTTTTTCCGACGAATGATGGTTCTAAGCGGAGAGAGGTTTTTAATTTCGCCATGGAATCAGTTCTTAAGCCATTTTGTAGGGGCGACGTGTAAGTCGCCCCTATCGGGGGGTAGTGGGCTAGCATTGACAAGGAAGATTTCCAGAAGGAGATAGCACGGGGTGTAAGAGTTTCATTCCCGGGAGGTTCTGACTTATTGGCAATACCTCTGTTTGCGGTATGATAGAATTTGCTAATCATGGGTTATTTCCCCTCGGTTTCGAGCTTTTCTCTGAGTTTCTTTCGCTTGTAGGCGTCTTCAATTTTGTAAACAAGATCATCAATATCCATCGGCTTCATGAGATAATCGAAGGCTCCAAGGTCCATTCCTCTCACGGCAACTTCAACGTTAGCGTGTCCTGTGAGCATAATGACTTCAATTAGTGGGTGAGTTGCCTTAATGGCATTGAGAGTCTGGATTCCGTCCATGCCAGGCATACGCACGTCGAGCACAACCACATCAACAGGATTAGACTTAATGTATGCGAGAGCTTCCTCTCCGCTTGGAACTGCGTCTACTAAGAAATTGCGCTTTCTAAGACGCTTTATCAATGTCTTCAAGAATTCTTCTTCATCATCTACCAGAAGCACTTTGCATTTGCTTTCTTCCATGGCGTTGTGACTCCTTTTGTAATAGTAGTTCCAGGGTGAGTGCGAGGTTTTAGTGGCTCCAAGCGATAGATTCATTGAGCTTCTCCCTTTTCTGCTTTTTGCTGAACTACGCTTTTTTCACGTTCTGAAAGGGATATTATCTTTTTTACAACCCTTTTAAGTTCTTCCACGTTTTCTTTTTCAACGACCACAACGGTTCGACAATCCCTGGCCAGACCAGCGTTAAGGGATTCCTCAATCCACGACTCGGGAAGACATGAATGGAACACCACAGGGATACCGATTGTGCCTATCCAGGAAAGCATCTGAGCAGGATTGGTTTCGAAATAATCGGGATCAAGAATAAGGAGATCGTAGCTTGAGTCAGTTTTAAGATGTTCTTTTAGTTCAGCGCAGTTCCTGACGAGCACCACTTCATATCCCTCCCGGAGAAACTCTCTCTGCAGTAGAGCTCTAACATTTCGATTTCTGTCCAACACTAGGAGCTTTTTCCCCACCCTGACATCTCCTTTTTCATTCCACTGTCCGCAATGATTGTGAGCAAAAGTGGTGCCATGCTGAATACATGTTGGTATCGTTAGGGAAAACCGTGAGGTTATTCCATTTTTTAACAAGGACAAAAAGCCGTGAACGTTAATTAAGGTGTCCGATATTTTTACAGTTTGGAAAAATCTTTTTCACGTCGGGTTGGATTTGTTCGTTGTTATAGGGGAATTCTGTGGGAGCGGGTTCATAACCCGCCCCTACTTTGAATGTTTTCCTGACCAGAATGTTGTGTTATAATTTAAAACCTGGAAAGATAAAGAGGTAGGATATTATGTTCAAAAAGGGAGAGCTAGTTGTTTATCCGGCTCACGGTATTGGCCGGATTGAAGATGTTCAGGTTAAGTTGGTTGACGGAGAAGAACGGCTTTTTTTGGTGGTTCGGATCATCGAAAATGAGATGAAAATCCTTCTTCCTGTTACCAACGCTAAACACGTGGGTGTTAGACCGCTGATAGATCGTGATGAAATACCTCAGATTTTTGAAGTTCTCAAAAAGCGGGAAATTTCAGTTGTATCTGCGAGCTGGAACAAGCGCTATCGGGAGTATAAGGATAAGATCAAATCAGGCTCTATTTATGAACTGGCAGAAGTCTTCAGAAATCTTTACCTGATTCAGACGGCAAAAAACCTTTCTTTTGGAGAGAAGAAGATGCTCGAAATGGCAAGGTCGCTTATGGTGAAGGAAATTTCCCTGGTTACCGGAATTTCTGAAGCCGAAGTTGAAGAGATGATCTATCAGTCAATGAATGACAATTATTCGAAATAGTAAAGTGGAAGGTAACAATGTAAACCACCGGAACTTCGCTAAGTAGGAGGCTGGATGAAGACAGCGTGGATTTGGACAGTGCTTAAAGCCTTTATAATCGTAGTTTGTGGCATCGGGGGATATTTTATTACAGCACAAATCGATTATTTTAATGCGTACTCATGGGCTCCTTTTGCAGGATCTTTCATCGCTGGGATTATTGCTTCGATCGTTATCGCTCTTGAGAACGTTATCAGGAAACTTCCTCTTAAGAGGATCCTTGGTGGAACTTTAGGTCTCATAATCGGGCTTTTTATCGCCAGGCTTATAGGTGGAAGTTTTACAAGCCTTCATAATCCAACCGTTCAGGTTAGCATTTATGTCATACTCTGCTGTCTCTTTGGTTACATAGGAACGGTTCTGGGTAGTATCAAATTTGCTGAGCTTACTCCGAGTTTGCCTTGGTTCAGCAAAGGTGGATTCGTTAAAGCCAGTGGAAGTGTGCCCAAGATTCTTGATACCAGTGTCATTATTGATGGACGTGTCCTGGATGTGGTCGAGGCTGGTTTTTTGGAAGGGCCTCTTGTGGTCCCTGATTTCGTGCTCCAGGAACTTCAGCATATTGCCGACAGTCAGGATCAACTCAGGAGGGCAAAGGGGCGGCGTGGTCTGGATATTCTGAAGCGTCTTCAGGAAAGTAAGCAAGTTGAAGTGCGGATTGATCGCCATTCGGTCAAAGAAGGCACCGACGTGGATGCCAAGCTTGTTAACCTTGCTCTGAGGCTTCAAGCTAAGATTCTTACAAATGATGCCAATCTGGCAAAGGTTGCAGAAGTTAACGGCATTCAGGTGTTGAACATGCATAGACTTGCTCACGCTATGAGACCTGCTGTTTTGCCGGGAGAAGTGCTGAAACTGCAGATTCTTCGGGAAGGAAGAGAGCAGGGGCAGGGTATAGCTTACCTTGAAGATGGTACTATGGTGGTGGTTGAGAATGCGAGTAAATATCTGGGAAAGGAAGTGGAAGTTTCTGTAACGAGCGTTCTTCAAACTCCTGTGGGTCGAATGATCTTTACGGCTCTTAAGACACCAGATGATGGACGTCAACACTAGAGCTGACCTGATTACACAGGTTTTCGTTATAGATGATCATGTTGGAGCTGGGCAGCGGTTGGACGTCTTTCTATCAAATGAGCTGGAAGGGTATTCCAGAAGCGGAATTCAAAAGCTTATCCAGGCTGGGTATGTTACGGTAAATGATCGACCCCAAAAGGCGAGCTATAATCTCCGGATTGGAGATGTAGTGCGGTGTGAACTTGCTCGTTTGTCGCCTTCGACTGAATTAGTAATTGAACCCATTGATATCCCTCTTGACATTCTTTACGAAGATGACTGGGTTATCGTAATTAACAAACCCCCTGGACTTGTTGTTCATCCGGGTGCAGGGCAGGTTGATTATACCCTCGTTCATGGCCTTCTCCACCATTGTGGATCATTAGCTTCTGTTGGTACCCCGCTTCGTCCAGGTATCGTTCATAGGCTTGATCAGGGAACATCCGGGGTTATGGTGGTGGCAAAAACAGATAAGGCCTATTTCAATCTAATTGATCAGTTTAAAAATCATACGGTTGAAAAAATCTATCTTGCCGTTCTCTGGGGAGTGCCTCCAGCAGAATTATCGCCAATTGTTACCCTTATAGACCGCCATCCTGTTAACAGGAAAAAAATGGCTGTATCGAAAACAAAAGGGCGTGAGGCTGTGACTCGTTGGAAAATCCTAAGAGATTGGGGGATATTTTCCTTAGTTGAAGCTAGACCCGTTACGGGAAGAACTCATCAGATTCGGGTTCATTTCAGTCACATTCATCACCCTGTTGTCGGAGATGAACTTTACGGCAATCATAAAACCCGCTGCAAGAATTTACGGCATGAAGCGATCAGGAAGATCGTGATGAACATTGATCATCAGATGTTGCATGCTACTTCTATTTCCTTTGATCATCCAGAATCGGGAGAACGTCTTTCTTTTTCAGCACCGCCACCCAAGGATATGCAAAATCTCATTGATTATTTAAACGAGTTGGACAAGTTGGGGATCTTAAGAGCACGTAGAGACTAGTATTATTCGGCTTTTGAATGTGCACATGAGCAGATTTTTGAATTTGGGCCAGTGTGAGAAGAAATATATATAGCGAATTGGTTAAGATTAGCCTTAGGACCGATGGCGATAAGAGTGTCTCCTTGATGAAGGATTTCTGATGGAGCAGGGTTATAGATCATTGAACCGTCCGCTTTTTTTATTGCTACAATGATCAAATTATAGGCACTTCTTATATTGGAATCGATCAGGTTTTTCCCGATAATAGGCGCTCCCTCAACAAGTTTTATTTCTTCCATGCCAAGCTCCATACCTTCACCAGAAAGAGCCAGTTCCAGAAAGTCGGTTACAGTTGGTCGGATGATGTTGTGAGCGATTCTGATGGCACCACTTGCGTAGGGAGATACAACACGATCTGCTCCGGCTTTTTTGAGTCGTTTTTCTACTCCAGAAGTGTTAGCTCTGGCGCATATAAGAAGATCCTTGTTGAGATCTCGTGCTGTGAGCACAATAAAAACATTATCGGTATCTTTACTAACCAGAGCCACCAGACCTTTAGCTCTATGAATCCCGGCTGCGATAAGAATTTCTTCCTCCGTTGCGTCGCCTTGCAGATATGGAATGCCTAGCTCCTCAAGTCTTACGACCTCTTCTTCGGATTTTTCTATCACCACAACTGGTATATTATGTTTTAGAAGTTCGGATGCTACGATCTTGCCCATCTGGCCATAACCGCAAATTATATAGTGGTCGCTGACCTGAGAAAGTCTTTTCTTCATTTTTCGCCTCCGATACATTTGGAGAAATTGACCATCGGCGATGTAATTCCCAAGAGCGGCTAATTGTGATGCGACGAAGGCTATTCCAACCAAGATCAAGAAAATCGTGAAGAGCCTGCCTTTTTCGCTAAGAGGTCTTACTTCTCCAAAACCTATGGTTGTAAGAGTAATGAGAGTCATGTAGAGCCCTTCGAGAAAAGTGTAGTTTTCTATGAGCATGTAACCCACAGTTCCAATAAGAACTAAGAATATGGAACCTATTGAAACGAGAAGGACTCGATTGCCTAAGATGCTCCTATTCATTTGCCCCTATGAATGATCTGGCTTTGAGCCCGGCTTCTTTCATATCAACCACCACGGGGTACCAGCGATTGAAGACTGGATCTATTCTTGCATCCACAAGATAGGTTCTATCAGGTTTTGTTTCAATTTCTATAGTAGCCGTATCGTGGGAAGTAATATCACCTTTGTATCCTGCACTTCGCCAGAGACTCAACTCTACGCGGTGTTTTCCTGGCATTACTTCAATTTCCTGCATGATAGGACCACCTTTGGCATAACTTGGAACTTCCCGCCCATCAACAGCGATAATGTGGACCCCTGTTGTGTCCGACGGTGGATTGTGCCATGGATAATCAAAGGGTTTAATGTTGGTTAAAATCGACACGTAAGCTTTTGGATATGGACCGCCATAAAAGGTCTTACCATGAAAATAGCATGATGAAGACAAAGAAAAGAGTGCTACGCATGTCAACACAAGCCCCCATCTTTTTAGGTTTTTCTCCATAATTTTCCCCCATCGCTGAAAAGTCTATCTGCCTGCAAATTGCCCATCATTTAATTTTTTTCAATATACACCGAAAATCGTCAGGCAGGGAAGACTTAAAAAAATATCGACAAGAGCCGTTTATGGTAAATTTTAGAGATAGTGCGTGAAGCATGAGTCTTGGAATATCAGGCATTACTTCTGTTTCGTTGTCAGTTTTTGTGTTCTGTTGAATTGACTTTGTTTTGCCGTAAAGAGGGTCTCCCATTATAGGATGTCCAATGTGGTATAGATGGGCTCTTATCTGATGACTTCGGCCGGTTTTGGGTAAAACTGAAAGTAGTGTGCAAGCTTTGTACCGTTTAAGAACTTGGTAGTATGTCAGGCTTTCCTTGCCTCTTTTATAGTCAACTCCCACTCTTCCTGAACCAAATCGCCTTAGTGGCGCTTTAATGTAACCTTCTCGATCCAGCACATGGCCATAAACTAAAGCCACATAAGTCTTTTCAATCAACCTGGATTCAAAAAGTTTATTGAGCGCTCTGTGAATTTCCGGATTTTTTGCAAAAACGATTACGCCGCTCACATCTTTATCAAGCCTGTGAACCACGTAAAGTTTTTTGGCCATTTCTCGGGATAGAATTGATAAGAGATCGTTTCCCGTTGGATGCCTTTCCGGGATGGACGCTATTCCGCACGGTTTTGAAACCGCAATGATACCGTCATCTTCGTAAATAATTGCTTGCCTCGATCGAAAATCTTCGATGAACTTCTCCACCACAGACATATTTTATTGACCCCTTAGATTTTATCGCTTCCGTTTTGCCAGGTGATAGCATTGAAATTGAACGCACAGCCGTGAATCCTACAATCCTTCGAGTTCGCTATTGCCTTGTAGTCAAGCAGTAGGTTATAGCACATTTGAACGGCTGGTAAAGCTAACAAAAGAACAGGCGGAGTGCACAATGGCAATTCCCTTGGATAGACTTAATACACTGGATTACATCTTTCTTACCGTCTTGGTGCTTTGTGTTGTTAGAGGACTATGGCGAGGTGGTATTGTAATTCTCTTTAACGTTCTGGGCTTTTTCGGTGGTTTTTTTGTGGCGATTCATTTTTATTCCCAGGTGTCGCTTATTGTTCGGTCACTTGTTCCTTCATTATCTAAGCCTGATCTTGTTGCCTTCATTGTGCTTTTTCTTCTTTCCTGGTTTGTAATTGGAGGAATTGGCCACTGGTTGAGCAGATTATTTGCGGCTGTTAGACTCAAGTTTTTGGATCGCCTTCTTGGCGGTTTCATTGGGCTTGTTCTCGCTATTGCCGTTCAGGGTATGATTTTTTCTGCCTTAACGCTCTTTCTTCCATCAACCCACAATGTTCTTAGAGAATCCGTGCTGGCACCTTACGTAAGCCAATCCTCATCGGCTTTATATGCCTTTTTGTCTAAACACCTTGGCGATGAACTTTCCAAGCGTCGTGATGCTCTCAAGAAATACTGGGACAGTCAGACCAAAAATCGCACTAATTGAGGAGCAAGTTATGGCGACTAAAGCTGAATGTGTTGAAAGACTGTGGGCTATTATCGATAGACTTCGAGGGGAAAACGGATGCCCCTGGGATCGTAAGCAGACTCCAGAATCCGTTAAGACCTACATTGTGGAGGAGGCTCATGAGGCTGATGCTGCTATTCGTTCTGGAGAACCAGAAGAAATAATGGAGGAATTAGGGGATCTGCTGTTTATGGTGCTGTTTATGGTGCATCTTTATGAAGAATCCGGGCTTTTTAAACTCGAAGACGTGTGCAGTCGAGCCGAAGCAAAGATGATACGCCGCCATCCTCATGTTTTTGGAAATCTACAAGTGGCCTCTGCCGAGGAGGTCAAGGATAATTGGGAAAAGATCAAGCGAGAGGAAAAGCATGGAAATTCTACAAAAATTCCGAAGACACTGCCGGCTCTCGTGAGAACCTACCGTATGCTTTCCAGAAAAGCTATTTATCCCGAAGTAGCCGAGCAAGAGGAAGATATAATCAGCGCTATTAAGGAGAAATTGGGGGCAATAGACTCTGGTCCTGAAAAGAATAAAAATTTCCCGCAGTTTTTTGCCGATCTTCTTATTGATTTTTGCCAGCTAGCTCGTTTAAGGGGATTCCGCCCGGAGGATTTGTTGCAGAAAAGATTGGATGAAAGAGAAAAGCAAGTATAGTCTGTGGGGGTGATCCCGCGAGATCCCACCTCGCGGGATTGCCCCCACATAGTGGAATATAGCCATTACACATCAACCGTGATTGTTGCTTCCCACTGGTTTTCTTTGTTTTCCAGGGAAAAATCATGGAAGGTTATGCCTTTTATATCAGCGAGTAACTCGTCCTCATGAAGTTCTATAGGTTCTCCAACAAGTGTTGCTCTAAGGCGCCAGGATTTTCCCTCATTTTCTGGTGGTTCTATGAGGATATCCTTAACTTTTAGGAAGAGTCGTTGAGCATCTTTGAAGTAAATAATTTCCTGGAGGAACTGGTGAAGGAGAAAGTCGAGCGTTTCGGCCTGAAACTCAACGGTTCTTTCTTCTGCAGGGCCGATATTTTCAGGGTGCGCAACCATGATACCAAGCAAAGCGTTGGCGCATGAAGTAAACAATTCATCCAGAGTTTTTCCCCATGCCTTGAAAGCAACATCGGCTGTGGCTTTGTCTTCTAGATATATGTACGGCATAGGCTAAAACTCCTGTAAGATGGAATAAAACGAGCCATAACTTCTGCTATCTCAGAAATGCTCCGATAATGCCATGAGCGAGGAGTTGTTTGCTGGCGTCTTCTGACTTCACCTCCTCGATTTTACCTCCCGATGCAAGCACTTTCTCGGATGCAAGCCATATTAGATCATCAACTGTTTCAAGAGATGTCAAGCAATATGGACACTTACCGCCTTCTGGTGGATGGTCTAGAAGCACTTCACATTTGGGGCAGAAATAGCCTTTAATTTGTGTTCCCGATGGATAGACTAAGAGATATGCTCGTCCCTGATTTATCACATCAAGAGTGGGGTTAATGCCGATTACAGCTTTATCTGAAGTTGTGCTCATCTTGCTTGCTGTAGTAATAAGATCTGTTACAATTCTTAATTCTGTTGCCCGTTCTCTTTCTTCCACTACAGGTAAGATCACTTCCAGCACTTCTTCTGGTTTTGCCTTTACTGACATTCTGAGTCTGGCTACCACTTTTTCCTGGAGTGCCTTGGGAAGTAAGCGGAAAAGCTCGGATGTAATTTCGGTCGGTCCCATCAGTATGATATACTGAGCTTTGGAATCCTCGATCAGGTCATAAATACGATTACTTGTGTCTTTTAGAAACCAGTTTGTCCATGTTTCTGCACGGCGCTGAAAGATTGTCTGAGATCTCATGTGATCTGTTCCCACGGTTTTTCGGTATTTTACCGGTGCCAGACTTACTGTGTCCTGTATCTCTTCCAACTGTCCGAAGGAAAACAAAAATAGACGTGCCTTCTCGCTGTCCAGGAGACATATAACATAGCGTTCATATTCGTCCATGGCTTCGAGAATAGGTCGGATGTAGGGTAATTCCTCGTATAAAACAATGTTTGGGAAACGAAGGGGAACTTCTTCTTTGTAAGTAAGCTTTTCAGAGACATCACAGAATGCAACAAAAGTTTTACCTGCGGGTATGAGAGTTTCAACTTCTTTTAGAATCCACTGGCTATCTTCTTTGAAGTGGTTTCTTAAATTGCCATCATTAGCGATTTCTTTTTCGATTCTGGCTAACATTTGATCCAGTATCGTTTTGTAACCCCCTTTAGCGTTAGCTGGAACGGAAGGATCTATGTTAAGATAAACGCTTAGAACCGGTGAGCCTTCTTTGGAAGCCCTTTCTTTGAGCCATTTCAGAGTTTCCTGACGGAAAATGTTCATATTGTCCTCCTCTTATTTGCATTCAGAATGCTCTTCATTCATCAAACAGGGGCTACATAAGCCTACGCCCGCATGCACGCGGGATTGCGTTTTCTAACCGTTACATCTACCTTTAGTCCCCATTCTTGGGTTTTCTTAATGGTCGCACATTTAGAAATTTAACTCATGTGAAAAAGTTTTGCATCACTTTTTTCCGATTTCCAGCACATCTCCGCTTTCGGGAAGAAATGTCCTTGTTAAAGTTACCTTGCGTTCTGAAAGCATTTGCCTGATTTTGGCTTCGTGAAGCCTCCTCACATCTCGTTGAATATGGACGCAGGCAACAGAATGAGCCTTCGCTCTTTCAGCCATTTCTAGTACGCCCCCAACAGTGCCATGCCCCGGAACGGAAGGCTCAATATGAAAAGCTTCGTGAATGATAATAAGGCTTTCTTCAGCCATTTTCTCGGTTTCTTCAGTGGGTTTCCCATCACCACTGTAAAATATCTTTCCTTCTGGCGCGATAATGGCAACTGAAAGATTTTTTTGCCCGTGTTCGGTTGGAGCAAACCTCCAGGTTAGATCGAAAAAGTAATATTCCTCATCTTCTCTTACTTCTTCAAAAGAAAGTTCAAAAGTGAACTTCGTTTTGAAACCAGGGTAGGCTAAGTCCAAAGCTTTTTCGATAATGGAGCCGATTCCCTTTTGACCTATTATGGTGAGGGGTTTTTGGCGTTTCATTTCCCAAAGGCGGAGCAAAAGAAGAGGTGTTCCGAAAAAATGATCGCCGTGAAAATGAGAAATCCACACAGCATCAAGTTTTTCCTGGTCGGAAACATATTTCCAGAACTGAAATGGAACGGAAAATCCGCAGTCCATGAGCACTGTGATTGTTTTGCCTTTAAAATTTTCGGTTTCCAATAAAATTGACGTGTTGGGATGCCTTTCATCGCAGGCTTCTCCTACGCCTAAAAAAGTTATCTTCATAAGCCTCCTCCTGACTCGCTCATGTAACGTGCTCCAACTGGATAAATAGGGAAAAATTTTCAAAATTGTAACCCATTTCTTGACCTTGCGACAAAGTATTTTGTAAAAAGGATGCTTGAAGTTGAAAAGCGGGTGCTTATGAAGTTTTTTGTGGAAAGAGGAGGAGAGGGTGGGAGATTTTAGAGAACATACTGTGGGGCGTGAGATAGAATATGAGGGTATTGGTTTACACACCGGAAAAGTAGTTAGGATCGTTATTAAGCCAGCGCCTCCATCAACGGGCATTATCTTCAAAAGGTCTAAAAAGTTTATTTCGGAATCGGTAAGAGCCTCTTATAAAAATATTTCCCGAGCCTTTATGGCAACCACTATCGGTTTCAACGGAACGGGAGTGTCAACGGTTGAACATCTTCTTGCCGCATTTTTTGGATGTGGAGTGGATAACGCCTTTGTGGAAGTGGATGGACCTGAAATTCCTATTGCCGATGGAAGTGCTTTGACCTACGCTGAAATGATTCTAGAAGCAAGTGTTGTGCCTCAGGATGCCCCACGACGCTTTTATGCCATCGGCTCCACCATAGAAGTAAAAGAAGGCGATGCCTATTTGATAGCTATGCCACCCGAATCTCCATCCCTTATCATTGACTATTCCATTGATTTTCCTCACCCTTTAATCGGTAAGCAATCCATCCGATGGTCTTTTAACTCTCAGCGGTTTCTAGAAGAAATTGCTCCGGCAAGGACTTTTGGCTTCCTTGATGATGTAGCAAAGCTTAAGGCTCAGGGACTTGCTCTGGGTGGATCACTGGACAATGCCCTTGTGTTCGATAAAAATTTTCTTCTAAATCCAGAAGGGTTTCGCTTCGCCGATGAGTGTGTTCGCCATAAGGTTCTGGATCTTTTAGGCGATATTATGCTTATTGGGAAGCCTGTTATTGGGCATTTTATTGTGCATAAAGCTGGCCACAGACTGCATCATAAATTGCTTGAAAATCTCCTGCCAGTTTTAGAAGAAATTCCAAAAGAAAAAGTCCATGATGTGGTTTCTAATTTTGCACCCCCATCGCAAGAAGCGATGTTAAAAATAAAAGGCAAGGCTACATCTGGCTTTCATTTAACTCGTTCTTTGCTCTGAGTGGATTGGAACAAAGACTTTTATGGGTTCCTCTACACCTATGGTCTTTGCAAAGTTTTTGAGCTTTTCGATAAGGGGTGCTGATACTTCGTATCCCTGACGAATGAGAAGCCTTCCGTCTATTGTGAAAACGTCCTCGGCGATAATCATACCTTCTTTGAGTTCTTCTATCTTCACCATGGTAGTTTCGTACTCGGATTGTATGTGGGCGATTTTTTTCAGTATCGGAAGAATTTTGGGATCATAGACTCCCTGTTGCTTGGCCATTAGTTCATAGGCTTCAGAAGGGCTGTATTTACGATAAAGAAGCAAGTCAAAATCTAAAGCCACCTTGAGGATTCTGGATTCGATAGGGATTTTCTCTCCACTTACAGAGTCAATCGGAAACCCGGAACCATCATAGTGCTTTTCCTGATAAATTATGATTTCTGCGATGCTCTCAAGGCGAGGTATATGCCTTATAAGTTGAGCGGCGATGGATGGATGCATATCCATAAGCTGTTTTTCCTCGCCTCGTAACTCTTCTCCTCTATACATCTTTAAAAAAGCTTCTTCTGGCACCATAAAACATCCGAGCTGAGACAGCATGGCGGCAGTTTCTAACTTCCACATAGGTTGATATTGAAGTTCCCTGCCAATCCATAGTGCGTAGCGAGTTACTCGCGATGCCCTTCCAAAGGCTTCCATATTGGAAAGCGATAATACTTCCATCAACATCTTTATGCAGCCCTTGAGAGTTTTTTCCAGCAATTCCTTTTCTGCTTTTATAAGCTTGTACTGTTCGATACCCGCTTGCACAGTTTGCAAAAGAGTGTCGGTGCTACAGGGTTTCGTAAGGAAGCGAAAAACGTTTCCGGAATTAATTGCTTCAATGGCCGTTTGAATATCGGCATAACCGGTGAGCATAATTCTCACCGTATCGGGCGATAACTCTTTTACTCTCGTAAGAAACTGTATTCCATCCATTCCAGGCATTCGGAGATCGGAAACCACCACGGCGTAAGGACCATCTTGTTTGATCTTTTCGATTCCTTCCTTACCGCTTTCTGCCGTGTCTATTTTGAAGTCCTGAATTTTATGAAAAGCTCTTTTAACGGCTGACAACAAGTTCGGTTCATCATCGACGAACAACACTTTGAGTACTTTTTGCGCCATAGGCCCTCACTTAAATTCTAAATTGTGCTGTGATTAGTTGTTCCTCCAGCTTCACCAAGTGGAAGCAGAACGAAAAACGTCGTTCCTTTACCTTCTTCAGTTTCGAAATAAATGTGCCCGTTGTGCTTTTTCATTATAACCGCCTGAGCTATAGCTAATCCCTGTCCTGTGCCCTTACCCACGGGCTTTGTTGTAAAAAATGGCTCGAACACTTTGTGCCGTATCTCTTCTGGAATACCTGTTCCTGTATCAGTTACACTGATTTCGCACCATGGGTCTTTTCGTTTTGTGCGAATTATTATTGTGCCTTTCTTTTCTGGATGATCGCCGATTGCATCCCTAATTGCCTGAGCAGCATTTACGATTAGATTTAGAAATACCTGCGATAGTTCGTTAGGGTAGCAAAGTATGGGAGGAATGGTTGGGTCAAAATCAAACTGTATATCGGCAACGTATTTCCACTCATTTCTGGATATGGTTACGGCGCTTTCGAGGAGTTTATGAATATCTACAAACGTTTTGTCCTGAGATCCTGGATGAGAAAACTCGCGGATAGACTCTACAATGCGCACAACTCTGTTAAGGCAGTCAAGACTCTGATTCAAAGCCTGGGGAATTTCCTCCATGAGAAAAGATACATCTATGTTGTTCATGGCTTTTCCAATTTCTCGCAGGAAGGGTAGACTGTCACCGTTTTCGGAATCTTGCATGTTTTCACAAATTTTCAGAAATTCCAGGACATTAGAAAGTTCTTCGCGAAGAAAATTCAGATTGGAGAGCACACATTGACAAGGGGTATTTATTTCGTGAGCGATACCCGCAGCAAGAGCGCCTATAGCTTCGAGTTTTTGAGAATGAACCAGCATCATCTCCAGATTTTTCCGGTCTGTTACGTCAAACCCAGTTATGAACACGCAGGCTCTGTTTTGGGTTGTAAAAAGAGGCTTGATCAGGAAATTAAGTACTCGAGTTTCTTCTTTGGTATAGAGCCTGACCTCATCAAGTTGTATAGGTCGTTTTGTTTCCAAGCATTCATCGTAGGCCGGGATAAGACGTTGGACAAAATCTCCCGGAAACGACAGTTCTCTAAAGGGACGGCCGACAATATCAGATGCCGGAGTTTGGAATATTCCTTCGGCAATACGATTCCATCGATAAACTATTCCTTCCTCGTTAATTCCTATTACCATCACAGACACCGAATCAATAACAAAGGACAACTCTCTAGCAAGCGATGCTAAGTTGTCCTGGGATTCCTTCAATTTCGTGATGTCATTGAAAATGCAAATTATCTTTTCAATGTCTCCTTGTGGATTAAGAATGGGCACATTTGTGATGTGATAATATCCTCCCAAAGCAGAAATTTCTGCTACCCTCTCCTTTATGACCTTAGATTCCGATAATTCTAAACAATCACGAGTAAAAGCTTCACCCAGAACGTCCTTACAGTGCTTATTTACGACATCTCTGGGATGAAGACCCAGTCGTTCTGTGAAGGCTTTGTTCACTCGACTATATACGCATGAAGATTTAACCGGTTCGGAAATTACAATGGGGTTTGGGATACTGTCGAAGGTAAGCTGCCACTCCTGTTTGCCCTTTTCTAGAATCGACTCAAGTTGTTTTTCCTTCGTTATGTCTAGGATGATCCCATCTATCCACAAAAGTTTGCCGCTGGAATCGTAGACTAGCGATCCGCGATCACTTATCCATCTGATTTGTCCGTCCAATGTTTTTATACGATATGTTCTAAGGCACTGGCGTTTTTTGTGTTTGATTGCTTCCCTGGTTATTGTTGAAATCTTTTCCCGGTCTTCAGGAAGAACAAGATCTTTCCAATTTATTTTTCCACCTGAAAATTCTTCTGGATCGTAGCCTGTGATGTGCCTGATTCCATCGCCCAAAAAGACCACGGACCAGTCAGGGAATCCTCGGTAAAAAGCCAAATCAAGGGAAGGTAAGATATTTTTTAAGATATCAAATATGTCAACTTTTATTTCCTTTTTCAAATAGGTCCGGTAACTACTGAGCATAAGCCCGACCTTTTTTAACGGTTGATGATAGATGAACTAACCTATTTGCCGACTTTAGAGCTTCCTGATACGGATGGGGCGTTTTTCCAGAGATCCTTTTAATTTTCCTGTAAGAAGGGCTTTAAGACTCGATTTGGCAAGCTTGGCGTCTTCTTCAGAACAGTAATAAACCTTGAGTCCCTCGATCTGGGGGTAAACTTTGTCAACGCGTTCCCAGACATTTGGTGCAATTTTAGCTTCGAGCACATAGAGTTGCTCGACCTTTTCCACTGCGAGCAGGCAAAACCTATTCCCAAGACTTTCCTCCAGACGCCGTATTGCTTCGATTTCTTCTGGCTTAAGATTTGCAATCCTGAGAGTATTACTCACCGCTTGGTCTCCTCTCTCTCAAACGGTCTTCTTCCCAGCATAGCCTGGGTTATTGTCATTTTGTCAGTATATTTTATATCGCCTCCCATAGGGATGCCAAGCCCGATCCTTGTGACTTTAAGGCCTTCTTTCTGGATAAGTCCCAGAATGTAATGGGCCGTCGCTTCACCTTGAGCCGAAGGGTTCGTAGCTATGATAACTTCTTTGATCGGTTCTGTCTGAATTCGATCCACGAGTTCTTTTATTCTGATCTCATCCGGGCCTATGTTTTCGAGCGGATTTAGAACTCCATGGAGAACGTGATAAAGCCCCTTGAATACTCCGGCTTGCTCAATGGCTATCAAATCAGAAATGGTTTCCACCACGCAGATTTCTTCCTTGTTTCTGGAAGGATCGGAACATATAGTGCATAAATCTCCTTCTGCGAGGTGAAAACATTTCTTACAGAAGGTTAAATCTCGCTTCATCCTGAGAATCGCTTCAGCTAGAGACTCCGCTTCCCTATCAGGAGCGTTAATGAGGTAAAGAGTAAGCCGTGCGGCGCTTTTTTCGCCAAAACCAGGAAGTCGCTTTATTCTGTCTATGACATCCAGTACCACCGGGGGATAGGCTTTCATTCTGAAAACCTCACTTATGGCTTAGAATAAACCTGGGAGTTTAAGTCCTGGTATATTTAGCCCTCCAGCCAGTTTTGAGAGTTCTTCCGCCATGATTTTTTGAGCTCGCCTTAAAGCATCATTCACAGCGGCTATTATAAGATCTTCCAGCATGGACACATCTTCGGGGTTTACCACCTGAGGATCAATCTTTAGATCCACTATTTCCAGCTTTCCATTAACCACAACTGTTACCATTCCACCACCGGCTGAACCTTCCACCGTTCTCTGTTCAAGTTCTTCTTCCACTTTTTCCATCTTTTCTTGAAGAACCTTGATTGGTCCCATTAAATCCAATCCTTTGAACATACTCACACCTCGCTATACGTTTATTCAACGTCAGTTTCTTCTATGACATTTTCAGAATAAGCATCCACGCGCACATCTACAATAGATCCGTTGAAAAGCTCAAGAACTTCCATAACAAGAGGGTGGGTTTCGATTTCTCTTCTCATGCGATTGGTTTCTGAATTTTTTTGAGTCTGTTTCGTGTTCTGAGAAATACTATCGTCTTCTTTTATGTTCAGAGTCAGTTCGGAAGTTCCAAAAAAACTACGTAAGGAGTTTTTGATCTGTTCCTGGGATGCCTCTGTTTTTAAGACTTCCCCGTACACAGGCATTACTGAGATTATGAGTTCTTTGTCTTTCTGCCCCTTTTGCGCTATGCTGTTTGCGAGTTTTACATGAAGTACCTGGTCATAGGATGAAAGCCAGTTAAGAAATTGTCGCCATTCGGCTACAATGTCATCTATAGAACGGGGAGTAGGCAATTTTTCGTCTGGCTGGAATTTTAGCGTTTCTATTTTTTGGGCTACCTGTTCTTGATGAGCAGAGATTTCTATAGGGACTTGTAGCTCTCTCTTCCCTTCAGCTAATGCCCTTACCGACTTTATTATATCGGGCATAAAAAGGGCATTGGGTGCACTAGCCATTTTGAGTAAAGTCATCTCAAGGACAAAATGAGGTTGAGAAGATCGTCGTGCCAGTTCAATCCCGCGAATCAATATCTGGTAATAGATATCCAGCATTTCCGGAACAAGCTTTTTTGCAAGGTCGGCAAGTATTTCAAATTCGTGCTCTGAAATATTAGATCGCCCTTTAATGATCGGTGAACCGTCCTCCATAGTCTTCACGATTAGGAGCCGATGTACAAGGTCGAGAAGACGATTGAGAAATTTGACTTCGTCGCAACCGCTTTCGTAGATTTCCTGAGCAAGTTGAAGGCAGGTTTTTCTATCTCCATCTATGACAGCTTTTAGGACGTTGATAAGAGTTGTTCGATCGACAATTCCGAGAAGCTTTAAAAGTTCTTCGTCTTCAACACCTTCTCCGTGAAAGGCTATCACCTGTTCGAGTAATGTTTCGGCGTCTCGCAGACTTCCGTCGGCTTCAACGGCTATCGCTTCGATAATCAGCGGAGATATGGAAACCTGCTCTGCTTCAACAATACGGCCAAGATGAAGACTGATATCTTTGGTTGGGATACGGCGGAAATCGAAGCGTTGACAACGGCTGAGAACAGTTGAAGGCACTCTGTGGACTTCAGTTGTGGCAAAAACGAAGTGCACATGAGGAGGAGGCTCTTCAAGAGTTTTCAGCAGAGCGTTAAAAGCCTCCATGGTTAGCATGTGAACTTCGTCAATTATGTAAATTTTAAATCGTCCCTTGATAGGTTTGTATCCGATGGATTCTTGTAATGAACGGATGCTATCAATGCCTCTGTGGGACGCTCCATCTATTTCTATTACGTCTGCCGATTTGCCAGCGGCGATTTCTTTGCATTGTGAACAGTTTCCACAGGGATGAGGAGAAGGCCCTTTTTCGCAGTTTAGTGCTTTTGCAAAAATACGGGCAACCGATGTTTTCCCTACACCTCTTGGTCCACTGAAAAGATAGGCGTGAGCGATACGGTTAAAGCGGATGGCGTTTTGCAGGACTCTGGTAACATGATTTTGCCCGATGACTTCTTCAAAATTCTGAGGGCGCCACTTTCGCGCCAGAACGAGATATGACATAGTTCAGTCCTGATGTTTTGGGGGATGGCGGAGAGAGTGGGATTCGAACCCACGGTCCCGTTTTTGGCGGGACACACGATTTCCAGTCGTGCCCCTTCGGCCTCTCGGGCATCTCTCCGCAAGATGCACACCTCTATAAAAGAAATGGTTTCAAAAGGCAACCTTTTTGTTAGTGGCGGAGAGGGTGGGATTCGAACCCACGTGCCCGGCTCTTCACCGGACAAGTCGATTTCGAGTCGACCCCGTTACGGCCACTTCGGTACCTCTCCAGCAACCAACCATCGGTTACTCTTATACAGCAATCTTTGTTAATAATCAACCTTTGAACTTCTTGTAAAACCGCTCTTTCTCACTGTAGATGCATCCACAATATTGTTGGCGGTAAATTTCCATCTTTATTGCTTCTTCCTGTCCGGTCTTCCATCCTTTGCGGAAGTCTTCATAGTAAAAGGCTACGGAATAGCGTTTGGAAATACTTTCAGCAATCTCCTTGATGAGCTCGTGTTTTTGCCTTTTGCTGTATAGAAGAGTCGTGGTAAAGGCATCGAAACCACTCTTTTTCGCTGTCCTGGCTGTGGCTTCTAACCTGATCGTGTAGCAGTAAATGCACCGGTTTTCTTCTCGAAATGCCGTGTTTCTTAAAAACTCCTCCAGAGGGTAATCTCCTCTTATTATCAAGCGAAAGGGTTTGTCATCAGTGGTTTCCGCTTTGGCAACTTCCTGGAGTGCTTCAAGTCTTCTCTGCCATTCCTGATAGGGATGAATATTGGGATTGTAGTAGAAACCGAAAACTTCGAACCCTTTTTCGCGAAGACTTCTCAAAGGGAAAATCGTGCATGGCCCACAGCAAGTATGAAGCAGAATTCTCATTTTAAGCGATCCTCCTCATGTATAGTTATAACGTTTTCTATTTACAAAGCAAGAAAATCCATCATACCAGGACAATCGCATGAAATTATGCGAACCTGAGCAAGTGGAGAGGTAGTCTTGGTTCCAATTGGCTTTTTTGCGGCATGCGGAGACGCCAGTATCACAAGCTGTGTCTTGTTTAATAAGACTCGCCGCCGATTGTTCCAGACTGTTTCATAATCACGTTCACGGGATCATTATCATTTTATAACCTCTGCCACCACAAGCGGGGCAATTTTCGGATATCTCCCAAGAAGAAGTTGCGAAAATTTTCAATTCAGTGTATAATTCAAAACCTAAGGCGATTTTGATAATTTTGATGCCGATTTGCTCTGCTAGCTTAAGGGTAGGTTAATTGGTAATGTTGAAAACAGAAGACATAGGTAGCAAAAAGTGTGTAAAAATGGTTGGAATTATAGTTCATCCAGAAAGTCGCCTAACACAACATAAAAGGTTTGCCTTTCGGGCCCACCCAAATTTTTGCTTCACAGAAACTTTTTTATGCTGGAAGCGTTAGGCGAATTTCGGCTAGGAGGTGAAAAAATGTGTGAACTATTGGGAATGTCATTCAATAAACCAGTAAGACCGACTTTATCATTTAGAGGATTCCGTCATAGAGGAGATGGAAATCCACACGGATGGGGAATAGCTTATTATCCAGATAAATCTGTTCAAGTGGTAAAAGAACCAATAAGGGCAAGCGAAAGTGCCCTGTCGGAATTCATAAAAAACTATCCGCAAATTGAATCAAAAATATTTGTCTCACATGTAAGATATACAAGTGTTGGGTCAAAAAGCCATATGAATACACATCCATTTCAAAGAGAACTACACGGTAAAGAATTTGTTTTTGCTCATAACGGCACCCTGGATAATTACACAGAATTACCAATAGGCAGATTTATGCCCGTAGGAGAGACTGATTCGGAATACGTATTTTGTCATATCATGAGGTGTATTGAAGAAAGGAATATAAATGAATGGACATCTGAAAATTTTAGATGGTTATGGAATCAGTTAAAAACCATTAACGACAAAGGCAGTTTGAATTGTGTCTTTTCTGATGGAGAATATTTATTCTGTTACCATGATAAAGGAGGTTACAATGGTCTTTGTTTTGTGCAACGGAAAGCTCCTTTCAGTATGGTTCGCCTTGAAGACGAAGATTTTGAAGTCAACCTCTCGGAGGAAAAAGATCCATCTCAAAAAGGTTTTATCATTGCTACAAGACGATTAACCAACGAGCGGTGGGAAAACTTTTATCCCGGGGAGTTAATCGTTTTTAAAGATGGCAATATAGTTTTTTCAAGTTCCGATCGCAACACGGAACAGTTCTCAACCATAGTAAGTGAGAGCGAATTAAACATATTGCGAGTTCTTAGACAGAGCCCTCAACGATTAACTCTTAAAACAATATGTGATAATATAGGTTTATCTAGTGAAGAAGTGCTTCCCTTAATTCACTCATTGTTGTGTAAAGGATATATAAAACAAGATGGGAGAGATAGAGTTAATTGGGATCACGATGGTGCGACATTTTATACACATCCGTCTAAAAGAGCCGAAATTGACGAAATGATTAGAAAATGAAAGCCGAAACGTCTCCTAACATAGCTTATCTAGCTACTTGACTTAGTTACCCTGCCCAAATTTATCGCTTATCGGCTCGGAACTCCAGATATGTTCAGCCGTTAGGCGTTATTTCCCTGGGCGATTTTTAATAGCATATTTGCGAAATCATGAAAGCAACCGTTCATCTAAAGCAGCTTTTATCGTTTGCGGGATATTGTCCATAGAGCCGTTACTCATGAAAACTACAACGTCTCCAGGATGAATCGTTCTGAGGAGGCATTTAACCAGTTCGTCAGGGTCGAAGAAGGCTAAAGCGTCTTGTACATGTCCCGTTTTCTTTACGGCTTCGGCCACCTTTTCAATGTCAATTCTTTCTTCCCGGGGAATTGTTTCATAGTCTGTCGAGGCTTTTAAAAACACCAGATCTGATTCGATAAAGGTCGAGGGATAAATATCCTGGAAGAATCTTCGTTTGCTGGTGTTTGTTCTTGGTTCAAATACGGCTACTATACGACGGCCATTGTAATGACTTTTTATGGCGTGGATGGTTTCTCTAACCGCCGTAGGATGATGAGCAAAATCATCAATCAGGGTAATATTTTCTTCTTCAAGCCTCCATTCTCCAATGATTTCCTGACGCCGCCTTACTCCCGGAAATTTTTCAAAAAGCCTGGGAAAGCTGGATGGTTCTATTCCTAATGTATCAAGAACGGCTGCGACGGCGAGGGCATTTAAGGCGTTGTGTTTTCCAATTAGAGGAATACCAAGAGATACAGGCTGACCACCTTTCCTCTGATATGTCACAAGAGAAGTTTTTCCTTGAGGTTCCACAGAAAGCAGTCTGAAAGTGGCATCATCTTCCGTGCCGTAGGTGATAACCTTTGATTTGCATATTTTCGTGAGTTCTTCTCTATAAGGATCTTCATGCCTTACTACGAGAAATCCTTCGGCAGGAATTAGACTAACGAAGGTTTTAAAGGCATTTACGATAGCTTCCATGTTAGGATAGATGTCCCCATGGTCGAATTCTACGCTGGTTACAATGGCTCCGTGGGGACGATAGTGCCAAAACTTAGGGGTTTTATCAAAGAAAGCGGTATCGTATTCATCTCCTTCAAGCACTACCCATGCGCCTTTGCCCAATCGGTAACCGCAGTCCAATTGTTTTACGAATCCCCCGACCAATGCGGAGGGATCACAACCTGCTTCGGTTAGAGTCCAAGCAAGGAGGGCTGTTGTGGTGGTTTTTCCATGAGTTCCTGCTACGACGAGACTTTTATGCCGTGATAAGAAGACTTCGTCTATTAGGTCAGTGATGCTCATGTGCGGTATCTTATGCTCGAGCACCCACTGAGCTTCCGGATTGGTGGCTCTGATTACATTTCCGATGATTATTTTGTCCGGGTTTGTCCGTAAAATATTCTCTGCATTGTAGGGAGTTAATACGGGGATGCCGAGTTTTTCTATGAGAGTGCTCATAGGAGGATATAGTCCGGCGTCGGAGCCAGTTACGTTATAACCCAGTTCTTTGCAGACGCCAGCCATGTTTCCCATTGCTACACCGCCGATTCCCATGAAGTATAATTTAGTCCTTTCCATATTCCAGCCTCGCTAGATCATGAATTTCCATTCTGAAAAGTTTCATCCTTTCCTTCGTGCCTGGATAATAAACCCTGTTTGTAAGGAGGACAACAGAGAATCCATCGGTCAGGTCAAGCCAGAACGATGTGCCTGTAAAACCAAGATGTCCAACGCTGGTTTGGGAAAAGAACCGTCCTGATGTGGAATTTTGAGGTGATGGTGTATCGAAGCCAAGAGCCCAGGTCGAATTGGGAATTTCTTTTTGTCTTTCCCAGAATTGGCGTATTACTTGCTTGCTTATGGGCAACCTGGAAGCTTCGCCATGCCATATTATGAAAAGCTCTATAAGCCAGTCCGCCACGGCTTGTGCCGTGCCGAATAGACCTGCATGACCGGCAATACCGCCCGTGGCGAAGCAGTTTTCGTCATGAACTTCGCCCTTGAGTTGCTTTTTTCTCCAGTGGCACCATCCTGTAGAAACTACCGGGATGCTGATTGAGCGTTGCTGAACACTAACTTTGGCCGGGTATATAAGTTCCCGGGTTGTGTGGAAACTTGCGAAAAGATGGCTCCATATAACATCAAGCGTTGCTCCTTTGATTTCTTCCAGGATAAATCCCAGCAACATATAACCAAGATCGCTGTAGCAGGATTGCTTACAAGGCGTAAATGCCGGAGGCGTTTCAAGAAGAGTTTTTAGAATGTGTTCTCGTGCTTTTTCTCTGTTTGGAGGCAAGGGAAGTTCTAGATAGAAAGATATGTGGTCCTTCCATCCACCCGCATGGGCAAGAATTGCCCATAATGGTACATTTCGGAGGGCAGGGTGTATCCACCTGGAAGGGAAGAAGTGATAAAGCCGTTCATCAAGCGTTAAAGTTCCTTTGGAGCATAATTCCATAAAGGCGGTTGCTGTAACAATAGGTTTTGTAAGTGAAGCAAGATCAAAGAAGTGGCCAGGAGTGATAAAAGCACCATTTTCTTCTTCACAACCTATGTGGGCTTTGCATAGAACCTCGTCTCCTCGGGAAATTACTATTGAAGCAGCAGTAAATAACCGATTTTCAAAGCCTTTTTTTAATCGGCTGAGGATTTTTTCTTCATTCATGATGGCTGCGTTTGGTAAATTTGTTCCATTGAAAACAGAATTTTCATCTTGCTGGGTATACTCTGTATAGGGCAACAATAAGAGTTAGCAACGAAAAACCAATTCCGATAAACCACTGGATAAAGGTCAGCCTTTTCTCCATAGCCTCAAATCTTTTGTCCATAGCTTCAAATCTTTTCTCCACAGCTTCAAATCTTTTGTCCATAGCCTCAAATCTTTTGTCCATAGCCTCAAATCTTTTGTCTACCGCTTCGAATCTTGCATTCATCTCCTTTTGGAGCGCTTCGAATCTTGCGTTCATTTCCTTTTGAAGTGCTTCAAATCTATTATTCATTGTTTCAAATCTTGCGTTCATTTCTCTCTGAAGAGACTCGAACTTTGCATTCATTTCTCTTTGCAGAGATTCGAATCTTTTCTCTGCTGCTTCAAATCTTGCTATTTCTATTTCTCGAAGCGCTTTGAGTTCTTCCTCTACTCGAACTATCCTTTCGATAAGTGATAGTTCCTTCGCTCTTTGATCGTTTCTCTTTATGAACTCTTCTATTGCTGCATATATCTTGCTGTGGACTATGTTCGCTACAAGCTGCTCTATTTCTTCCCTTGACAATGCTGCCTCATTCATATAACGCGACCTCTTTTTAATCATTCTCGCAATGTTGTTTCTTTTTAATCTGAACCGAACTGAAATGACATGTCAATAATCCAGAGCCATGAATGATTATTCATCGTTCGGATAGTGGCGAAATTCTGCAAGCAAGGCCTTTCAGGTCGCATGTTCCAAAGGCCTGACCTGGCTTAGAAGCAGAAGTAAGAATGTTGAAATTTGATCTTGCCCATTCATAATGCTTATGTGCTCCTTCTTCTGGAAACCACCAACCGTAGGCGGCTACAACTACAAGCGGGTGCACAGAATCGGTAATTTTCGCCTTTTGAACGATCTTCCCGTGCCTGGTTTCTATCATCACTTCAGACCCATCCTTTATGCCGTATCGTTTGGCTGTTTCAGGATGGATTTCCACGTAAGGATAATCACTTATCTTGCGAAGGCTTTCAATCCATCTGTAGGATGAGTGAAGATAAACTTTATCTTTGGCGCTGGTTAAAACAAGCGGGAAATCGTCGTCAATATCGTCTAACAGGTCTCTTCCATCGGGAAAAGGTTCGGCACCCCATCGAGAAGCCTGGGGTAACATGAGTTCTACTTTGCCGCTTTGAGTTTTGAAACCGCTGGTTCGATACTTGAAGAATTTTTCTTCCCCCGCTAAAAATCCTCGTTCTATGAATTCTCTATATGTCAGACCTGCAGGAGCCAGGACTTCATCGAGAAAACCTTCGTATGTATCATACCATTCGGAAGTATCGGTGATGCGTTTTCCTAGCTCGTTCAAAATTTGCATGTCCGGCATACACTCAGGGGGAGGATCTACTATCTTGGGACGTGCTAGAATATAACCATGACCTAAGCCGTAATGTCCTATGTCATTAAATTCAAACTGAGTTGCGGCAGGGAGAACGATATCGGCATACAAAGCTGTTGGGGTCATAAAAACATCCGAAACCACAAGAAAGTCGAGGCTCTTCAATGTTTTTTCAGTTAAATAAGAATCTGCCCAGGTTAATAGAGGATTTGTGCACTGCATGTAGGCGGCTCGAACTTGGTAGGGAACCCCTTCAAGCACAGCTTTCCTGAAGAAAGCTGGTGGAACGGTCATGAGGCGGGGTATGGTGCCAAAGTGAGCGTGGATCATTTCCTTGGGTTTTTCTGGAATCTTGGAGGCTCGGACGAATTTTCCCAGCGGGGCTATCGGAGGATCGAGAGGCTGAATGTTTCCGCCAGGGCTATCAAGGTTACCAGAGATAGCCATTAGAGCGATGAGCGCTCTCGCAGCATCAAAGTTTTTGCGGGTCTGTTCTATGGGATTTCCCCAGTGAATTGCCGCCGGCTTGGATGATGCGTAAAGCCGTGCTGCCTGGATAATTTGTTCTTTGGGAACCCACGTGATCCTGGATACTTCCTCGGGCGTGTATGATTTTACATGGTTGGCCAGTTCATTAAAGCCATTAGTCCAGTTTTCAACAAAATATTCGTCATAGAGTTTTTCCTCAATAATGACGTTAAGAAATCCCAAAGCTAAAGCCGTGTCAGAACCGGGGCGAAGCTGAAGGTGGAGTTCAGACCGTGCGGCAAGGTCTGTTTTTCGAGGATCAATTGTTATTAATCGAGTGCCCTCCTTGAGCTGGTCAAGTAGAAGTTTTCCGATAGCTCCTTCCTCATTTGTAGCTGTTGCATGGCTTCCCCACAGCACTATAAGGCTGCTTTTGTGACGAAAATCCACCACAGGATAAAACCCACACACGTGAAGTCCCGTAATTTCCCTAGGTGCATGGCAAACATCCTGAGTAGCCACAACGTTTGGAGAACCAAAGAGGTTGGCAAGACGGATAAGAACAAAATGTTCGAGTCCTTTGGGCATTCCCTGACAAAAGGCGACAGCTCGAGCACCATAACGTTCCTTGATATCGATAAATTTCTCCGAAATTATTCTAAAAGCTTCTTCCCAGCTTATCCGCTCCCATTGATTGGCTCCCCGTTCCCCAACTCTTTTTAACGGAAAGCGAAGTCTCTGTGGATGACGAAGTTTCTCGATAGATGCAATCCCTTTGGCACAAATATAACCTCTACTTAAGGGGGCATCGGGATTGCCTTTTATGCTGGTAATTTCGCCATCTTTGACTCTGACAATTAAACCGCATCCACCATGATCCATCCGACCACAACTGGTTTTTACTTCGTAATCGCCTGTGGAATCGCTTTTATGCATGACTTTTCCTCCTAAGCATTTTATCCAGAGACCATGACACTACTACCTGTCTTTTAGCACCACCTTTGTCGATATAGTACAACTTCTTTTCCGTGAGCCCTTTGTAAAAGAGTTTTCTTGTAAGCATAACATCCTGGCAACAATAATCGATCAGCTTATTCCATTTTCCTTCCCTGAACCATTGCACCGCTTGAATACCATCGGCCGACTTGAATTCCTTTAAATTGACGGCAGCGAGATGATCCAGGCTGACTCGCCGACCGATTACACGGTAAAGATCCTTAAGGATGTCAAATGTTGGGAGATGTTCCCTGAGATTAAATCCGGCGTAGGGAGATAGGACTTTGTAATCAAAGTCGAGGATATTAAAGCCAACAATGAGATCATAGCTGGTGAACCTTTCGAGAAGCTTGTCTATTTCTTCTTCGCGATAGGCGAAATAATCACCGTGAAGTTCATCGTAAAGGACAGCTACAGAAATCCGCATCAGATGAGCGTTGTTCCAGCCTCCTACTTCATGAGCTAGAAATTGGGTTTCAAGATCAAAGAAAGCAATCTTGGGTTGTTCCTCACGGGCTTCTTTTAATATCAGGACACCGCTGGTGATCCCCTGATGTTGCTTTGAAGAGTCACTGCTGTTGTCCATTTTCGCTCCTTGTTTTTCTATTTCAGCTTCATCTAGTTCAAAAAGAGCCCGGGCAATCAATTTTGCTGCTTCTTTATCAAGCGGCTTATTACCAGAGCCACAGCGAGGGGAATGAATACATAGAGGACAGCCTTCAGCACAGTCGCAGGAATTAAGAAGGTATATGACTTTGTCAAACAAAGATTCTATCATATCAAACGCTTTTTCGCAAATACCGATTCCGCCTTCGTATCCGTCGTAAATAAAGACAGCACTTTTTCGAATTTGCGGGTGAAATGGGTAGGCGATGCCTCCAATGTCACCACGGTCGCAAAGAATGAGCAAGGGAAACATGCTTATGAGAGCATGTTCTAAGGCGTGGATTCCGCCCATGAAATGAAGTTCCCGCTTTTTCACGAGTTCCTGAATCCATGAGTCAATCTCGATCCAGATTCCCACAGTTTCATAACATTGGGGAGGAAGATCCAAAGTTTCCCGACCTATGACTTCCAAAGTTTTCACCGACTTTTTTTCATATCCTACCACCTGTTCCGTTATTTTTAGCCGCCCCAAGTTCAGGGTGAAGTTACGGGTTTTTCTGCTTTTTATGATTTCAAGAATCTCTGTTTCTTTGGTGGTTATAGCCGTGGTGAAGTATATGCCCCAGAAGGGACGGACGGTGATTCGCCGTAAGGACAGATCAAACTCTGTCACTTCATAGGTTTCCCCAAGGTGTAGATAAACAGCTCCGGGGTGACATTCTTTAAAAGCTCTTATGCCGTCTATAGACCCGAATATTAGAGGCTTTTCGTTCTCGGTTTTTAACAGTATTGTGAATCCGTTACCCGTTTGGCGTATGTCAACCAATCTGTGCGGGTAGGAAGAAACGGTGCTCCATGAGCCGTTTTCTTCGTTTTGAATGATTCTACCCGTAGCTTTGAGAAATCGAAGCGGTTCGACCCAGTGGGGGTGATTTTCTAACTCGTAAGCCTGAACTGGATATTCTGCGGCGGCGCAAAGAATATGATCGGAAATGATGCGAAAATTTCTGGTGTCGGCAACGGCTATTTCTGCCTTTCCTGATAAGATATGTTCCGGGTGGGATATGATGTATTGATCCAGAGCGTCTGCCTGAGGGAGCAGGATTATTGCCGACTCCTGCCCGCTTCTGCCAACTCTTCCCGCCCTTTGCCATGTGTTCATTATTGTTCCGGGATAGCCCGCCAGCACACAGACGTCAAGGTCTCCTATATCTACACCCAGCTCCATAGCACTGGTGCTGATGATTCCTAGAAGCCCATTTTTTTTGGATAGCTTTTTTTCAATTTCCCGCCGATCTGATGGTAAAAGTCCCGCTCGGTAAGAACTTACATATTTGGCCAGCTTGGGAAAACGCTGGCGAAAGGTGAGAAATATAAGCTCCGTCATACGTCGTGATCTGGTGAAAACAATTGTTTTTAGTTGTTCTTTAATAGCTTCGGCAAGAATCCATGAAGCGGTGAGAGCCATCGGATAGTCGCTTTTTAAGAAGATAAAATGCCTTAGCGGAAGTGGAGCAGAAGAATGATTGACTAAGACGATGTCTTCTTCGGGAACGCCTGTAAGCTGTGAAGAAAGCTCCTGAGGATTACCTATTGTTGCCGAAAGAAGGACGAATTGAAGTGGATGAGAAGTTTTTTTATAAAGATCGTGAACACGCTTAAGTCGCCTTAGAATTTGCGCCACGTGACTTCCGAAAACTCCCCGATAAGTGTGAATTTCATCTAAAACCACCAGTCGCAAATGCTCCCATAAAGTCTGCCATTTGTCGTGATAGGGAAGAAAGGCATAGTGGAGCATGTCCGGGTTTGTGATGATAATGGATGGAACGGCATCTCTAATAAACGCTCGTTCTCTGGATGACGTATCCCCGTCGTAAACTGCTATTAGAGAATTGCTTTTATGTGCCTTACGTTCAGGGAAAAGAGACGAGAAAAAGGATGATGCCGCATCGAGCTGGTCGCGGCTCAAAGCCTTTATGGGAAAGATGAAGAGAGCCTTCGCTTGAGGATCTTCTAGGAGTGCTTCGGCAAAGGCCAGGTAGTAAATGAGAGATTTACCGCTTGCCATAGGAGTAGAAACAACAACGTGCTTTCCTCTATGAATAGCCTGTATGGCTTCCGCCTGGTGGCAGTAAAGTCCCTGGAGTGCGTGTAATCTCAGTCCTTGCTCTTTCGAAGACAGAGCCCTATGGAAAAGCTGGCATAACTTTTCGGACAAAACATTATCTGGCGGGACTGTGGCTGGGGGTTGAGCCTCAAGAATGGAATGATGAGCAATCTCCCATCGAGTTTCACGACGACTTTTTAACCTTTTGATGAACTGTTGAATTGCCATTTTTACTTCCTGCGTTTATACTTATTGCGAATTGTTCTTTTGCATGTCTATCCAGATCAGTTTTGTCCCAAAACAACCATGGAGGCAAGAGATGAAACCCGAGGATTTGGTGAAAAACGTGATGTGGTTTGGACATGACGCTATATGCATTAAGGGATCACAGGTGGTGTTTTTCGATCCCTATGAACTTTCAGCTTCAGCTCCCAAGGCTGATATAATTCTTATAAGCCATGAGCACTTTGATCATTGTTCGCCGCAGGATGTTTCTAAAATTAAAAAGCCCGATACCGTCATTGTCACTGATAAAGCTTCTGCAGGTAAACTTTCTGGTGATATTAAAGTGGTTAAGCCAGGGGATAAAATAACTGTAAAGGGAGTAAATATTGAAGTTTATCCTGCCTACAACGTGAACAAGCAATTTCATCCTCGTAATGCCGGCATGCTTTCTTTTGTGGTGGAAATGGATGGAGTGCGATACTATCACGCTGGAGATTCTGATTTCATTCCGGAGATGAAAAATCTGAGTGTTGACGTGGCTTTTCTTCCTGTGTCTGGAACCTACGTTATGACAGCTCAGGAAGCTGTTGAAGCGGCAAAGGCGATTAAGCCTAAAGTTGCTGTGCCAATGCATTACGGATCCATTGTCGGTTCTGCTAAGGATGCTGAAAGCTTTGCTAAAGCTCTAGAAGGACAAATTCCCGTAGTTATTCTAAAAAAGTTCTAAGCTGTAAAGGTTCCGAGTTATGCTTCCTGTTTACCGAGAAGCCTACAGTAGTGGAGTGCTTCAGGAAAGAATTGATCGGGCTCTTTCCTGGATGCGCAAGTGCACTCTATGCCCTCGCATGTGTAAGGTGGATCGGCTGAATAACGAGCGGGGTAGGTGCCTTATTGGAAGATATGCCGTTGTGGCAAGTTATGGCCCTCACTTTGGGGAGGAATCTCCCCTTGTGGGACAGAAAGGCTCAGGAACGATCTTTTTTGCCGGCTGTAACCTCGGTTGCATCTTCTGCCAGAACTACGATATAAGCCACACAAGCGATGGCTATGTGGTTTCTGCAGTTCAGCTTGCCGACATCATGCTGGAACTTCAGCGGATGGGCTGTCACAATATAAATTTCGTCACGCCAAGCCATGTTATTCCTCAAATTCTTGAAAGCCTTCCTTATGCTGTGGAAAAGGGACTTAATGTGCCCCTTGTGTATAATTCCAGTGGCTACGATCGTGTTTCGGCTTTAAAGCTCCTTGATGGAATTGTGGACATTTATATGCCGGACTTCAAATTCTGGGATTCTTCGTTGAGTAAGAGATGGTGTGATGCAGAAGATTATCCGGATCGAGCGAAAGCGGCGTTAAAGGAGATGCACCGACAGGTTGGTGATCTGGTTATAGAAAACGGGCTCGCCAAAAGAGGTCTTTTGGTAAGACATCTTGTTATGCCTGGATGTCTGGACGATACAAAGGAAATCCTTCGATTTGTTGCTCAGGAAATTTCCCCCAACACTTACATTAACATCATGGATCAGTATCGCCCTATGGGAGAAGTGCTGGAAAAACGGGAGCGCGACGAAATAGATATGCGACTTCTGAGAATGCTTAAACATGAAGAATATCTTAAGGCTTTGCAGATGGCTCACGAATTTGGACTATCAAGAATTGACGATCGTCGGAGTTTCCTGCGGTGGCTCTTTCGAGAACGATAACGGTTCCTTATCGGCATATTTTTGCCATAGGAGATGTTCATGGTCAGGCACGGAAGTTAAGGGAATTACTTGATGAAATCCCTTTCGATTTGTCAGAAGATTTGCTGATTTTCTTGGGAGATTACATTGATCGTGGACCTGGATCAAGGTATGTGGTTGAAATGATCCTGGATTTGCAAAGACAGAGTGATCGTGTGATATGTCTTAGAGGCAATCACGAACAGATGTTTCTAGATTTTCTGAGGGGAGCGGATCCTTTGATTTACCTTTTCAACGGTGGTAGAGCAACTCTCGAAAGTTACGGCTATGAAGAGGACAACGAAGGGCGGTATAGGATTTTTGTGCCTTTCAGCCACGTAGACTTTTTCGAATCCCTTCCTTACTGGGTGGAAACCGATCGTTATGTATTCGTCCATGCGGGAATTCGTCCAGGAATGCCTTTGAGCGAACAATCTGAAGAAGATCTTCTCTGGATTCGCCATGAATTTATTTTTGCTTATTCTGGGTTGGAAAAAAAGATCATTTTCGGCCATACTCCTTTTTACGAACCACTTGTTATGGAAGACAAAATCGGTATTGATACGGGAGCTGGTTATGGGCGAAAACTTACCTGTCTGCAGCTTCCTGAGGAAGTTTTTTATTTTGCGTGGTAAATTGTTCTTAGCTTAAGGGGATGAGACATGGCAAGAATTGATGCGTTCTTCAAGCTTATGCATGATTATAACGCTTCGGATCTTCATTTAGTTGCGGGACAACAGCCAGCTCTTCGCATACATGGAGATCTCGAGCGAGTGAAATACAAGGTGCTGGATAACGACGATCTTCGGGCTATGCTTTATGAGATAACACCTGAAGAAAAAATAAAGGAATTTGAAGAAACAGGTGATGTAGATTTTGCCTATGAAATTCCAGGACTGGGGCGATACAGAGTAAATTATTATATGCATAAGGATGGTATTGCTGCCGCATTCAGAGAAATTCCTCAGGAAATTAAAACCATCGATGAACTTGGTTTGCCCCCTATTCTTAAGAGACTGGCATTGCTTCCCCGGGGACTTGTCCTGGTTACAGGCCCTACAGGTAGTGGAAAATCCACCACTCTCGCTGCAATCATAGATGAGGCTAACCGCCTTAGAAAAGATCACATTATAACGATTGAAGATCCTATCGAATTCGTTCACAAAAGCAAAAACTGTATCATCAGCCATAGAGAAGTTGGAACTCATACACGGTCTTTTTCTAAAGCTCTTCGTGCGGCGCTTAGAGAAGACCCTGACATAATACTTGTTGGTGAGATGCGAGATCTGGAGACGATGCGGTTGGCGCTGGAAGCTGCTGCGACAGGACATCTTGTCTTCTCAACGCTTCACACGGAATACGCTACCAAAACAATCAATAGAATTATCGAAGTGTTTCCAACGGATGAACAGGAGCAAGTAAGACAACTTCTTGCAGACGCTATAAGAGCTGTAATATCACAAACGCTTCTTAAGAGATCGGACAGGCCCGGCCGTGTTGCTGCAGTAGAGATACTTATTGCCACTCACGGTGTCAGAGCCATGATCCGTGAAAAGAAAACTCAACATCTACTTTCGGCGATTCAGACAGGCAAAAAATACGGTATGCAAAGCCTTGATGATTCCATTATGGAGCATCTCCAGGCAGGGCGCATTTCTCCTCAGGAGGCTTATATGAAGTGTGCTAATAAGGAGATGTTCCGTCCCTTCCTGACAGAGGCTCCGGTCGATTTCACAGAAGTTGTATAAAAAATATGAAAGGAAAGGGTTATGACAAGAGAAGATCTAGATTTTCTGCTGTCCAAAATTTTGGACGAATACCCTCACCTTTCGGATATTAACTTTACTGTTGGTCACCCTCCTCAGGCAGAAGTTGACGGCTTGCTGAGACCAGTGCTCCTTGAATTTGGCATACGTGAACTTTTACCTTATCAAACAGAACAAATTGCCCTTGCGCTCATTGGGGGTAATCGCCGTTTAATTCAACATCTTATAACTCACGGTTCTGCCGATCTTTCATACTCTATTCCCGGTAAAGCTCGCTTTCGTGTGAGTGTCTTTTCCCAGCAGGGACATATTTCTGTTGTGATGCGTCAGCTTCCTACACGTGTTCCCTCAATAGAAGAGATGGGGCTTCCTCCTATTCTCAAGGAAGTAGCAAAGGAGAAAAACGGTATTGTGATAGTTACCGGTGCGACTGGAAGTGGTAAAACAACAACGCTTGCCACTATTCTCCATGAGATAAACCTTCGTTTTCCGGTTCATATTATCACACTTGAAGATCCAGTTGAATACGTTCACAAACCCATCAGAGCAACCTTTAATCAGCGAGAGCTGGGAATAGATTTCGATACCTATGCCAATGGTCTTCGTGCGGCTCTAAGACAGGCTCCTAAGGTCATTCTCGTGGGTGAAATGCGGGATAGAGAAACAGCCGAAATTGCTCTGACCGCTTGCGAAACAGGCCATCTGGTTCTGACTACTTTGCACACAATTGACGTAGCTCACACGGTAAACCGCATCATAGGCATGTTTGAACTGGAGGAGGAACGGCTCATTCGTATTCGACTTGCCGAGTCTTTAAGGTGGATTATTTCTCAACGCCTGCTACCAAAGGTCGGGGGAGGTCGAATTGCAGCTTTCGAGATTATGGGATCCGATCTGAGAGTCCGCGAAACTATTGTTCACGGTGAAGCAGAAGGTAGAACATTCTATGAAATGATGGAACAGAAAAGACCCTTTGGCTGGACGACTTTTGATTCCTGGATTCTGGATCTGTATAAAAACGGACTTATCACCGAAGAAACTGCTATAGCTTACGCTTCACAGCGAGCCGTGGTCAAACGAGGTATAGATAACATTAAAGCTGCTAGAGGCGAAAAAACTACTGACATTGAAGGGCTTAGACTCGATGTAGATTATTCTAAGAGGATTCTTAGATGAAGCAGATTTCAATAGACTGGAGTTTGTATCTCGTCACTGACAGAACTGTTGTGGGGAACCGATCTTTGATTGTGGCTGTCGAAGAAGCATTGAAAGGTGGGGTTACGGTTGTACAGTATCGAGAAAAACACGCTTCAACTCGGGTCATGGTAGAAGAAGCTTTAGCACTTTCAAGACTTTGCCGTTCTTATAACGTGCCCTTTCTTGTGAATGATCGGATTGACATTGCTCTTGCCGTTGATGCCGATGGCGTCCATCTTGGTCAGGATGATATGCCTCCCGCCATTGCTCGCCGCATCCTTGGCTCTGAAAAAATCATCGGGCTTACTGTGCACAACGAAGAAGAACTTGTGGAAGCAGAAAGTCAAAAAGTGGATTATCTTTCTTTCGCTCCCGTTTTTGCCACTTCTACGAAGCTGGATCACAAGACACCATTGGGTATAGAAGGTGTAGCTCAACTGGCTTCAAAAGTTAGTCTGCCCTGTGTTGCCATCGGAGGCATTAAAGAACATCACGTAGAAATGCTGGCAAAAACTGGTATAGATGGGATTTGCGTAGTATCGGCAATATTGGGTTCTGAAAATCCCGAGAAGTCAGCTCGAAGGCTTAGAGATCTATGGAAGAAGCGGTAAAAACTCTTGCTGATATCGGCGAGTTTGGATTTATCGAATTCCTTCGCTCAAAATTCAACGTAAATCTAGACCCCTCCGTCGTGCTCGGTATCGGTGATGATGTTGCTGTTATAGATGTTGGAGGATCAGAATATCTTCTCGCCACCTGCGATTCCCAGATAGGAGATGTTCATTTCCCGGTAGGGCTTATTCCTCCATACGACCTGGGATGCCGTATTGTTGAAGTTAACGCAAGTGACGTGGCTGCTATGGGAGGAACCCCTCGCTGGGCTCTGCTTGGGCTTAACTTGCCGTCTCAAACCTCGATAACGTTTCTTGAAGAGTTTTACACCGGGGTCGGGGATTCACTTGCCCGTATGGGAGCATGGCTGGTCGGTGGGAACTGCGCCAGGACAAAACAGGAACTGGTTATTGATCTCTTCCTCATGGGAACTGTTCCGAAAAATCAACTAGTCAGACGAAAAGGGGCATCGGCTGGGGACGTGGTCCTCGTTACAGGAACTCTCGGTAAATCCAGAGCAGGGCTCGAAGTGGTCTTGGGAAATATGGGAACAGCTTTTACCGAGAATGTATCCGTCGTCGAACGAGCAAAACAGTCTTTTTTTCATCCCAGAGCAAGAATAACCGAGGGAAGAAAGCTTGCTCAGTCTGGTTTTGTAACAGCCATGATAGATATTAGCGATGGATTGCTTCAAGATCTTGGTCACCTGGCGAGCGAAAACCAACTCGACGTTGTTGTGGATATTGCCAGAATTCCTGTAGATCCGTTGTGTGAAGAAATTGCAAAACAGGTTGGGGCAGATCCCCTGGTGTGGGCTCTAATTGGTGGAGAAGATTACGAATTGCTCTTCTCTGTGCCAGGAGATCGAGTTCCTGAACTGATGGCATGGCTTGGCCATGAAGCCACCATGAGCAGTTCACGAACCATTTCTCCTTGCTCCGAAAGCGATGTCTTAACTACTCCCATTACTCCTATTGGTTTTTTCAGGGAGGGTTCGGGCAGGGTCTTTTTGAAAGGTCTCAACGGGGAAATAATCCCATCGGAAGCTTTTATAGGTGCGAGTGGATGGGATCACTTTAGAGGTGGTAACTCATGAAAAGGGTTGTGCCTAGAGTTATGACCATTGCAGGTTCGGATTCTGGGGGAGGTGCTGGAATTCAGGCTGACTTGAAAACTTGTTCTGCTCTTGGAGTTTACGCTACAACCGTTATCACAGCCTTAACTGCTCAAAACACCGTCTCGGTCAAAGGTATTTTCGCTGTTGATCCTTCGTTTGTTACCGCACAGATAGATGCCATCATGGAAGATATCGGCACAGACGCCGCTAAAACCGGGATGCTGGATAGCCAGGAGGTTATACAGGCCGTATCGGAAGCCGTTAGGAAATGGCGTATCGAGAAACTCGTGGTGGATCCGGTTATGGTGGCAAAAAGTGGTGATCTACTTTTGAAGCCTGATGCGGTAAGAGCCCTTCTTGAGAAACTTTTACCTGTCTCTTATGTCGTTACACCAAACATTCCAGAAGCTCAAACAATCCTTGGAGGGATGACCATTAGCTCGGTAAACGACATGAAAGAAGCTGCTGAGAAGCTGCATAGGTTGGGACCGAGGTATGTGGTGCTTAAGGGGGGACATTTAGCTAGCGGAAAAGTGGTGGATATTCTTTATGACGGAAAGCAGTTTAAAACTTTCGAAGCCGATCGGATTCCTTCCAGAAATACTCACGGCACAGGTTGCACCTTTTCTGCGGCTATAGCGGCTTTTCTTGCCAGAGGAGAAAAAATCGAAGATGCTGTGGCAAAGGCAAAGCGATATGTTACGGAAGCTATAAAGACTGGTTTAGCTGTAGGAACGGGGCATGGGCCGCTTAATCATTTTCACGAATGTAAAGTCTGGCATGAGGATTCCAAATGAAGGAGGAATTTGTCTGGATTCCCGTTGAAGTGGAAGGGAAAACCCTCAAGCTTGAGGGAAGATTTGCACCTGGTGAGGCTTACAGTCACGGCGTAGTTATATGCCATCCCCATCCACTTTACGGTGGTGACATGGATAACGGAGTTGTGGTGACTTTGCAAAAAGCCTTTTACGATGCGGGATTCACAACGATGAGGTTTAATTTCCGCGGGGTGGGAGCAAGCAGTGGAAGTTACGGAGGCGGACAGGGTGAGGTGGAGGATTTGATTGCTGTGTGCGAATTTATGAAGGCTCGTGGAATAAAACATATCTATGGAGCAGGATATTCCTTTGGTAGCTGGATTTTGCTAAAGAGTTTACCGAGAGAATCTTTCAACGGTCTTGTGCTGGTTGCTCCTCCTGTGAACTTGCTGGATTTTGAAGACTTGAAAATTCCGGGTTCAATACCAAGCCTTATCTTGGTAGGCTCTAGAGACGAATTCTGCTCTCAGGACCAACTCCAGACGTGGCTTCAGAAAACCACCCAATCCGATAGTGATCATTTCCCCGTGTCGGTTTCAATTATAGAAGGAGAAAATCACTTTTTCTGGAACAGCCTTTCTAAAGTCTTCAATTGTGTCCGTGAAGAAGCAAAAAAATGGTTGATGAAAGCCCAGTTTTAAAAGCAATTTGCGGGTTTTTGGTTAGCTTCCTGTGCTTAATTAACGTTGCATGGGCAGGTGTAACAATAGATGAACAGACGATTTTAAATGCCGAGTATCTTATAGCCACTTCGGAAAGTGTGGAAAGAATCCGTTTCCGAAATGGTGAATACCAAAGGGGTTTGAGCGTTTTCGAGGAAGGGTTTCTTGTAGCATGGCTTGACGACGCAAAATTTGCCGATCTTAATAACGATGGATTTCAAGATGTTGTTGTAATTGTGGTGAGCAACACAGGAGGATCTGGTGGTTGGATTAGTTTGTCGGGGCTGTTGGGTGGTGGGGAAAAACCCGTGCCTATAGAACCTGTCTTTCTTGGCGATAGAGTGGTGGTTAAGGAAATTTCAATCGTTCATGGATCTAAGGGGAATGCCTATGTTTGTTTAGACATGCTTGTTCATGGATCTAAGGATGCCAGTTGTTGTCCTACCAGGAAAACTAAAAGGTGTTTTACGCTTTCTAAGGAAAAGGGGAGATGGACATTCCGTGAAAGGAACTGAAGGAGCTATAGCTAAGGCTGCAGAATATATTCGGAATTCACGTTATCTTACGGCTCTTACCGGTTCTGGGGTGTCTGCCGAGAGCGGTATCCCAACTTTTCGTGGAAAAGATGGTTTATGGAATCGATACCGTCCCGAGGAACTTGCTACACCTGAAGCTTTTGCTCGTGATCCAGAGTTGGTCTGGAAATGGTATGCCTGGAGAATGGAGCGAGTGTGGGCAGCACAGCCAAATCCTGCTCACCATGCCTTTTGCAAACTTGAAGAAATGGGATTTCTCAAGGCTCTTATTACTCAAAACGTTGATGATCTTCATGAAAGGGCAGGAAGTCGAAATGTAATCCACATGCATGGAATGTTGAGGGTGGTTAGGTGTGTAGAGTGCGGAAATTCAGTGGAATTAAGAGAACCTCCCACTGTGCCGCCTCTACCTGTTTGCGATTGTGGAGGCTTACTACGCCCGGGAGTGGTCTGGTTTGGGGAGCCGATTCCTGAGGATGTTCTAAGGAGAGCCTTTGATGAAGCAAATCTTAGCGATGTTATGATTGTGGCTGGGACATCGGCTTTGGTTTATCCTGCTGCAGGGCTTCCTCTGGTGGTTAAAAGGAAAGGGGGAGTTATCATAGAAGTCAACCCGGATAAAACTCCGCTGACCGAACATGCGGACGTATCAATTCGAGAAAAAGCTGGTGATGCACTGAGGGGTATTCTTGACGTTTTGTTGTCGTAGGTAGGGGTGGGGCGGATTTTTGGTGAAAAACAGAGTCGGTTATAGCCATTCAACGTTTACCACCCGGTAGGTTTTTATCCCCGAGGGGGCTTCGAATATTATTTCATCGCCAGGTTCGTGTCCCAGAAGAGCGCTACCTAGAGGAGATGCCACAGAAAGTCGTCCGTCGCTAATGTCAGATTCTTGAGGCCCTACAAGCATGTATCGGACAAATTCTCCATTTTCCAGGTTCTGCAATGTTACTGTTGCGCCTATAGATATTTTACGTGAATAGGACTTACAGCCTACAAGGATTTCACTTCGAGCGATTTTTCTCTCGATTTCTTCAATGGTTGCATATAACCTTGCCAGCCTTGCTTTGGCTTCCAGGTATTCAGCGTTGTCTCTACGGTGACTCCATATCCTGGCGTTCTGGACATCCTCCAGGATTTTTGGTCGCACCACATGATAAAGATAGGAAAGCTTATCTAGCAGCTTTATGTGTTCTTTGCGTGAAATAACCGATGGATGGTCATCGTCCGTTTTTCTGCTCATTGAACGCATCCCTGGCACACATAATTCCCAAAATGGTTTTGCCGTCCCGTATAGTTCCGTCTCTGATCATTCTTAAGGCATCTTCCATGGAGACTATTTCAACACTTGAGATTTCATCTTCGTCAATTCCGCCTTCTTGAGCAATAAGCTCTGTGGCGGAAAAAATATGTATGACCTCATTGGAATAAGCAATAGCAGGGAAATAGGTTATAAGCGGTTCTACAATTTTTGCTTTATGTCCCGTTTCTTCCATCAATTCTCGCTGTATGGCTTCCTCTATAGATTCTCCACGATCAACCTTCCCTGCTGGGATTTCTAAGGTCTCCTGTCCCACCGCGTATCGCCACTGACGAACCATAAGGATATGGTCTGGATCAATAAAAGGCACAATAGCTATAGCTTCTGGATGATCAATCTTTAGTCTTCGCGATGTTCTACCTGTTCTTAAAACCACCTCATCCAGATAAGCCGTGAAATGGAAAGTGTTAAGAAGCCCAATTGTATGAAGCTTTTTCTCCATTGCGAAAGTCTCCCTTTTGCCTTTGCGTTGTAAAATTTCGCTTTTTTTCTAGCATTTTTGCTTTTGTTGTAAACATCCTTTTATGGTTTTTCGGGATCAAATTTGTGTACTGTAATTGGAATGCTTCGTTCCTTTTTGTTTGACACCTGTTCAGCATGCCGTCACTATTAACTATGATTGCTTTAGGTGTGTTGAAAAGAATCTAACTCAGAGGGGGAACAGTATGGCTCGAAAAGTCTCGTTTTTTGACACAACTCTTCGAGATGGTCTTAAAATTCAGGGGATATGCCTGACCATCGACGAAAAAACCCACATTGCTAAGCACCTTACTGGTGCGGGAGTTACAGTGCTGGAAGTCGGATTTCCTGCCGCATCGGAAGATCAGTATAAAAGTTCCTGTGCCGTTATTGAAGCCGTGCAGGAACCGGTTATTTTTTGTGTGCTGGCAAGAGCTACCAATCCCGAGGATTTTTCTGTAGCTAAGGATGTGCTTTCTAGAGCTTCCAAAGGGCGAGTGCATACTTTCTTGCCTGTATCGCCCATGTATCGTGAACACTTTTTGAAAAAATCTTTCGATGAAGCACTACGTATGGCTCAGGAAGCAGTGAAAAGAGCCGTAGATATAAGTCCTGAAGTGGAATTTTCTCTTGTGGATGCCTATAGAGCCAGTCTTGATGAAGTGCTCACCATGACCGAAAAGGTTCTTACTGCTGGGGCTCACATTGTCAACTATGCAGACACGGTTGGTTGTGCTACTCCATGGAAAGTGGAAACTTTTATTGGCGAAGTAAGGAAGCGTTTTGGAGATAATATTCGTATCAGCATACATTGCCATAATGACCTAGGATTAGCTACGGCTAATTCTCTTGCGGCTCTTAAGGCCGGAGCCGAACAGGTTCATTGCACTGTAAACGGCATAGGTGAGCGAGCCGGCAATGCGCCTCTTGAAGAACTTGCTACGCTAATTGCTCTTTACGGTTCTGAACTTGGTTTGGAAAGCTCTATAGTTTTGAACCGGTTATATCAGCTTAGCAAAATAGTCGAACGTTACACCGGTGTTTCTATAAGTCCTCTGAAGCCTCTTGTAGGAGCTAATGCTTTCCATTGCGATGTTTCTACTCCTCAACTAGGTGATATTAAGGAAAAGCCGCCATTTGCCGTTGTTACTCCTGATCAGATCGGTGTACCTAAAGCAGAAGAACTTCCACTTGATCGAGAAACCAACTTTGAAACATTCAAGGCACGCCTTGTTACACTGGGTTACTCTCTTAGCGAGGAAGGTTACCAGAAAGCCTATTCTATGTTTCAAGAAGTGGCCAGTAAGAAGGAACATGTTTTTAACGAGGATCTTTCTCTCATTGTTCATCGGACGCTTTCTCAGGTTCCAGAACGTTACAAACTGCTTTATCTTAACGTGTCTGCCGGCTCTATTCCTGTGCCTCACGCAACCGTTCAGCTCGAAATTGATGGCCAGATTTTGCAGGATGCTGGTTTCGGTCACGGTCCAGTGGATGCCGCATTTAAGACCATTTTCAGGATGGTAAAGCGCTATCCAAAACTTTTGCGCTACGAAGTTAATGCAGCTACCGTTGGTACTGATGCTCAGGGAATGGTTCTCCTTAGGCTTCAAGAAGATGATACGATTGTTGATGGTCGAGCCGTGCATTCGGATATAGTAATGGCGAGCGCTCTGGCATTGATAGATGCCCTTAATAAACTGGAATTCTACCGTGGAAAGCGGGAAATTTCCGAGATGAGCGAAGACGAAAGCTGGACTGTAAAACTATAGGGGTGAATTGTGATATGTAAAGGCGCATCCAGCCTGGAGACTGTTTCATGACCACATTCTCGGAATTGTCATTATTGTAGCACCTTAATCCCCTACTCGTTTTTACGCTGGGAGAGGGGGTTGGGGAAATCCCGCCACACAGGGGCAGGATTATTGGCATACCTCGGGGAGAAGCTTCTTTACATTACATCGCATTTCGGCACAGTTTCCTGAGTTGGTTGCGCCTACCGATTTGCCTACTTAACTCGAACCTTCGTTACATAACATTTAAGGTAGCGCGTTTCGGGCATTGCGAGCAACACAGGATGATCAGGAGATTGACTTCTGGCTTCGAGTATTAGAAGTTGTTTGCCGCTTGCCAGGGCCGCCTTGCGAAGGATCTCTTCGAAAAGTTCTTCAGATATATGATGTGAACATGAACAGCTTATAAGAACACCTCCATCTTGAAGCATTAAAAGTGCTCGCCGATTAAGGTCTGTATAGCCTTTAATCGCTTGAGGAAGGGATTTTTTGTTTTTGGCAAAAGCTGGTGGATCCGACACGATCAAGTCGAAATCCTTTTTTTCGCTGGATTTTAGGAACTCGAAAACATCTGCTTCTATGAAATGGCATCTAGATAAAAAACCATTTCGTTCAGCGTTCATTCTGGCTCTCTCGAGTGCTGATTCGGATTGATCAACAAATACTACTTCCCTGGCTCCATATAATGCCCCGAAGAGCCCCCATGCACCATCGTAACAGAAAAGATCCAGCATGTAGGCGTCCTGGGAGAATCTTTTCAGAACCTTGCGGTTTTCTCTCTGATCAAGGTAATGTCCTGTTTTTTGGCCATTGAGTGGGTCAACTATAAAAAATAGTTCATCAAGCTGAATCCATAACTCTTGTGGGAGTTCTCCCCACACAACCTTTTTTTCCAGGGGAAGTCCCTCAAGAATTCGAGCTGAGCTATCATTTCGAGCCACTATAGCGGTGGGATGGAGGAGTTCTATCAGAAGTTCACAAATTAATCCTTCGAGTTGCGATACTCCAACAGTGTTGATCTGATAAACCAGCACGTCGCCATAGCGATCTACGATAAGCCCGGGCAGTCCATCGGATTCGCTATAAAACAGCCGATAACAGCTAGATTCCGGGAAGAGCCTCTGGCGCATTGCCAGAGCTCTTTCCAGTAAGCGCTTAAAATACATTAGAGATGGTTTTGTTCCGGGAGGACATACGATTCTTACGGCAATAAGCGAGTGAGGATTAACATACCCGATCCCTAGATGATCACCTTTATGACTGACGACTCTTACCCAGGTTCCTGGTGCGAATTCACGAATGGGATTCAAAATTTCGTTACTAAAAACCCATCTGTAGCCATAGAGAAGCCGTTTTTCTCTACCCTTTTCCAGCCTTATAGTTGGGTATTCTTCCAGCCTGGAAGGAAAGGTGGGAACTTCTAAAGCATTGAAGTTCATAAATTGGCGACCTCGAGGGATCGGGTGAATAGGGAGAGGTTTATCAGTATCTCAGAGGCACACGTTCGTATCTTTCGTCTCTTACTTCCTGACCGTAACCTGTTCTGACTCTAACGTCAGCATAACCTGGACCATAATTCATCGGATCAGCCTGAACCCATTCGCCCGTGCGCTGATTGTAGTAAGTGACGGTATTTCTTCTATAAGCTGCTTCTTGAGCTGCCCGCTGGTTTATTTCTGCAAGTCCATAGCCGGTTAAAGCTCCAAGGCTACCTCCTATGACAGCCCCTCGCCATCTGTTATTCTTGTCAAGAAGCGCTCCTATGCCTGCACCGACAGCTCCCAACCAGGTAGCCGTTTCATAGTGTTGCTGGGTGGGCTGACCAGGGGCATAACATGATGTGATAGAGAAACTCATAACCATAATCGCCAAAACAGTTGCTATCGTTTTTTTCATAGAAAAACCTCCTTGTTTTAACTGATTTTCTCCAGCTTTCCTTTTTTCTCCTCCCAGAAGCGCTGTTCAAGATCTTCCAGGAACAGCATTTTTTCTTCCCACTGGGAGGTAAGAATTTTAACCTTTTTTTGGAGATTTTGATAGGTTATTTTCAGTTCCTTCGCCATTTCTCCATTTTTGTAAGTATCCGGTTGTCCAAGCAAAGTCTGAATTCGGTCTATCTCAGCTGTGCATGATTCAATTTCCTGCTCCAGCGATTCTATTTCATCAAGGATGGGTTTCTTCATTCGGTATAGCTCGTTTCTCCACTGAGCTTCTAAACGTTTTCTCTGAGCATCTTTTCTGCTTATGGAAGATCCAGTTGAATGTTGTTTATCACGTTGCTTATCTTTATCTGTTCTGTTAGTGGAAGCATTCCCTTCTTCCAGAAGTCTCGGAAGCCAGATCTTTTCAAGATCGTCGTAATTTCCGTGCAGTAGTTCGATTTTACCTTCGTGGAAGAAAAGAACTTTTGTGGCTAGGGCGTTAATAAACCGACGGTCGTGACTTATGAAGCAAACCGTTCCGCCGTATTCTTTCAGAGCCAGTTCAAGAACCTCCCGAGAAGCAATATCCAGGTGGTTTGTTGGTTCATCAAGAAGAAGCAGGTTAGGACGTTCAAGGATCTTTTTGCACAGGCTCAGCCGAGCCTTTTCGCCTCCGCTTAGGCAAGAAACCTTTTTTTCTACATCATCACCGCTGAATTTAAAGGCTCCAAGGATTTGCCTTAGAGTGCTTTGTGGTAAGTCGCCAGATACGGATCTTGCTTCTTCGAAAACCGTTCGTTCTCCGTCGAGCTGTTCCCACTGGTGCTGAGCGTAATAGCTGATTTTGACATTGGAGCCTACCAAACGGTGGCCTGAATCCGGTTCGACCATGCCGGCTATGATTTTAAGAAGAGTGGTTTTGCCTGTTCCATTTGATCCTACAAAGGCGATTCTGTCGCCTCGCTCTATAGTGAGAGAAAGGTTTTCGTATAACACTCTATCGCCAAAGCGTTTTGAAATGTTTTGAAGTTCTACAAGACGTTTAGGGGCTCTTTCCGGTTCTGGAAAAGAAAAGCTTGGTGGTGGCTCTTCGCTCGGGACTTCGATAATTTCCATTTTTTCCAGCATCTTTAGCCGACTCTGCACCTGCTTTGCTCTGTCCTTTCTTACCCTGTTTCGTGCAATGAATTCCTCGATTTCTCGGATCCGATCCCGCTGGTGTTTTGCCATTGCTTTAAGATGTTCAAGGCGTTGTGCTCGCTGACGTTCATAGTCGTCATAATTTCCAGAGTATTCATAGAATGCTCCACCGTCGAGTTCCCATACACGAGTAATGGTGCGGTTTAGAAACTCTCTATCGTGTGAAACTATCACAAATGCGGCTCTGGATTCTTTAATGAAGGATTCGAGCCATAGGAGGGAAGCTAAGTCGAGATGGTTGGTGGGCTCATCAAGGAGTATCAGATCTGGTTCAGAAAGAAGGATTCGAGCAAGTTCCGCTCTCATGATCCATCCGCCACTCAAGGTGCTGATTAGGCTCTGGTGTGCGGATGATGGAAAGCCAAGTCCTGAAAGAATTTTTTCGGCGCGGGACTTAATATCGTAACCACCAAGATACTCAATGCGTTCCATCAATTCTGACTGTTGCAGAGTAAGCTGACTGATTTCTTCCGGGGACGATGCCCTGTGGAGCGCATCGGTAACTTCATCCAATTGCTTTTTGGCTGAGGCCAGCTCTCCGTGGACGTTTGTGACGTAATCCATGAGTCGGGCATCCCTTAGCGGAGTCCATTCCTGAGGGAGATAGCCTACCCTTAGGTATTTTGGGCGACTGATAACGCCAGAATCTGGTTCGCTCTCACCTGCAATGATTCTTAAAAGAGAAGTTTTTCCGGTTCCGTTTCTTCCCACTAGTCCTATACGGTCCCCGGCTCGTATGTAGGTGGTGATGCTTTCAAAGAGTTTTTCCTTTCCCACCCATCTAGATACGTTCTGAATTGAGATCACGCGGTTTCCCTCCAATCTGGTCTAATCTCAAGCTAACAGGTCTTTAAATACCATAAACTGCACCAAGTCGCTTTCTGAGATAATGTAGAAAATTTTCTGGCCTGGGTGCCGAGCCTGTCACTTCTAAGATAAGCTCTTTGGGGGTAAAGCAAGATCCTTTTCGGTGTATGTTTTCTCTAAGCCATCCAAGAATAATTCCAAACAGCCCGCTTCCGACCAATTCATCTATGCTTCCACCAAGATCTTTTTCCATTTTAGCAAGTAACTGGGCTGAGTAGATGTTTCCTAGCAGGTAGGTTGGGAAGTACCCTATGAGCCCTGCGCTCCAGTGCACGTCCTGGAGCACACCTTCCGAAAATGTTGATGGTTTGCAACCGAGATAGTTTTCCATCTTTTCGTTCCAGCAATCGGGAAGATCGGCTACTTTGAGGTTTCCTCGCAAAACATCTCGCTCAATTTCGTATCTAATGATGATATGGAAGGCATAAGTCAACTCGTCAGCCTGAATCCTTATAAGGGATGGCTTAATTTCATTTACGGCTTTCCAGAAGGTTTCCATTGATACATCGGTGAGTATGGGAAAATGCTGGAGGAGGGATGGATACCAGAATTTCCAGAAAGCGTGGGATCTCGCTATTATGTTTTCCCAAAATCGAGACTGGGATTCATGAATTCCGAGAGATACGGGCATACCTGCTGGTGTGCCCCAGTGTTCCTTTTCAAGACCCTGGTCGTAAAGAGCGTGACCGACTTCGTGAACAATACCGAAGAAGGCCAGGGAAAAGTCATGTTCATTGTATCGAGTGGTAATTCTAACGTCATCTGGTCCTGGCGATATGGTAAACGGATGAGCCGTTACATCAAGTCGTCCGGCTTCAAAGTTGTAGCCAAGTTTTCTAGCTACAAGACGGCCGAATTTTTCCTGAAGCGGTACTGGGAAGTGGCGATACAGGCAAGAGTTATCAATATTTTCGGGACTTTCCATGACAGTGTTAAGTAGCTTTTTCAACTCTGGTAACAGGACGCCTACAATGCTATCGAATTCTTCCGCTGTAAAAAACGGTTCGAATTCGTCAAGCAAAGCGTCGTAAGGTTCCTTGATATAGCCTAAAGCTTCAGCTTCTTGCATCTTCAGGCGGAATATTCGCTCTAAGTAAGGTTCAAAGCTTTTCCAGTCGTTATGCTTTTTAGCGTTTTCCCATATAGTTCCCGCTTCTGATGTGATTCTGGCAATTTCTTCTACGAGTTTTACAGGCACTTTTCTGGCTCGTTCAGACCATCTTCTCCATTCTCTAAGATTTGCTCTCTCCGGGCTATGTGGATCCGTTTCATAAAAGATCTTTTCAGCTTGTTCAATCCACTCTTCAACCTGCTCGAGTCTTAATCGCTGGTGTTTTTCAGCCGTGAGAAACTTTATTTGTTCTGCTCTATGGAGATAAGCTGCAGGCGGCATATAACAGCGCTGATCCCATTCGAGCAATTCTATAATGTTTTGAATTATGGCAATTTCCCGGCTCCATTTCAGAAGATTTTCGTATGCTTCCTGTGGTGTCATTGTGTATTTCCTCCCGTTACATTGATGTATTTTGCAACCACCTCTATATTGGGTTGAATTTCCTTCAATTTACGGTTAAACTGTAAAAAACTTGATGGTTAAGAGGAGATAGTGCTTTGTCAGAGGAACGGAGAGGATTATTGATCGTTTTCACGGGCGAGGGCAAGGGAAAAACTAGTGCTGCTCTTGGTATGATTCTCCGGGCGGCTGGTCATGGAATGCGAATTGGACTTTTCCAATTTATCAAAGGCAAGTGGCATCCTGGCGAACTGGATGCGCTTTCTCTTCTTCCTACTGTTGATATTGTTCGTTTCGGAGATGGCTTCACCAGGAGGAAAAAGGATCTATCAAAGGATTCCGAGCTTGTGAGGGAGGGTTGGCATCGAGCCAGAGAGGCACTCTATAGCCGTCTTTATGATATGCTTGTGCTTGATGAGATTAACTATGTTCTTCATAAGGGATTTTTAAGCGTCGAAGAGGTTCTTCAGGTTTTACAGGATCGTCCTGATGGAGTTCATGTGGTGCTTACAGGTCGTTATGCTCCAGAGCCGATAATTCAGGTAGCTGACATGGTGACGGAGATGCGACAGGTAAAGCACCATTTTCGGGATAAGGGCATAAGAGCTCAAAGAGGAATTGAATTCTAACCAGGAGGTATCCCATGCCGGTTTACAAGAGAAAAGAAGGATCGGATATGTGGCATTGGTGTGCAAATTGTCCTGATTACCCAAAAGGGGAGGATGTTGTAACTCGTCAGTCTAAACCAGAATACGGAAAACTTTGTCCGGTCTGTGAATTAAAGGAAAAAACGGGCGATTGCAAGCAAGATCCTTTCTTTGCCGGGCTAAAGTAATAAGAAAGAGAGATTCATGGGAGCTAGAGGGTAGGGTGGTTACTCTAAGGAGAGAGTTCCCTCCAGTGTGTTTAACCTAACTCTGGCTCCCAGAGGAATGAGAGTCTGCGGTATCGTGTGCCCAACTGGAAAGCCTTCGACAATCGGAAAGGAATAGGGGGAGCAAATCCGTAAAATTCGTTCCCTTATCTCGGTTTCGTAGTCGCCACATTTGGCGAAGTTTCCAATCAGTAATCCGCAGATGTGATCCATTACACCGGCATCTCTCAACTGAGTAAGCATTCTATCAATTCGATAAGGTTTTTCGTTGATGTCTTCAATGAACAAAATGGCTTCATGGAAAGTCTCGATTCGAAGGTAAGGAGTCCCGAGAATATGAACAAGGCAAGTAAGGTTTCCGCCTAAAATTTTGCCGCAAGCAGTCCCGTGTCTTATCACCTGAGATGCCTTAAAAAACCATGAAAAGATTTTTTCACCTCTGAGAGCAGAAAACACTTCGTTTAAGTTTTCTGGGCTCATTGTGGCTAGTTCAATAAGGTTTGGACCGTGGAATGTGATAGCTCTTGCGCTTGAATGGATAAAGAAGTGCAAAAAAGAGATATCACTGTAGCCAATGATTGGTTTTCTCCACCAGGGGAGGTTTGGGAGCCATCGTAGTATCTGGCTGCTTCCATAACCGCCTCTGATACACCAGATGGCATCAACTGATGGGGATTTCATAAATTCGATAATATCCAAAGCTCGTTCCCATTCGCTACCACATACATCCCCTCTTCTTTTCAGTATTCGATCTGAGTATAGGGTAATGTAGCCCTGAGAATGTAGAATTTGTCTGGATGATTCAAAGATCTCATAGTTGAAAATGCCCGCTGGGGCGATAAGAGCAATGGTTGCTCCTGGAAGTACCCCTGGTTTCGGCATATGATTGGATAGGGTTGATCTTTTAGCGTTGCTATTATGATTCTGATCTGTGGAGGCGTTGGGCAATTTTTTATCGGAGCAAAGTTGCAAATGAAATATCTCCTCTCGCTTTGATGTTCAATCCGTTTACAACAAATTGTGCTTTTTTAATGCCTCTGCTAGTCTTGGATTATCTGGTGCTATGTCTTTAAGAACCTGGACGATACTCCTTAAAAGCCCTTCCTTTTTCATTTCTTCCATAGCTTCTTCTTTAGCTTTGCGAATAATGGTTCTTCTGTCCCAGTAAGCAAAGCCTATGACTGCGGCAACAAGAGCTGTAAAAATACCTGCAAGAATCCATAAAAATGTCATCATTTGCTCAAAACGTTTGTTCATGTCCTCTCTTAGATCTTCAATTCTTTTATCCACTTGCTCAAATCGTTTATCTACTTGCTGCATAAAGGTCTGGAGAGTTGCTTCCAGACGTATCAATCTGTCTCTATCTTCCTGAGTGAATCCGGACTCAGCGTAGCAAACCGGAGAAAGTAGCATCATCCAAACCAGAACTATTACCGTTATCTTGAATTTCATCGGTATAACCTCCTAATCCATTGTCCAAAAATTACAGTAAATTATACTTCCTTAACGATTCTGCTAACTTAGGATTGTCTGGAGCCATTTCTTTAAGAACCTGAATGATATTCCTTAGAAGCCCTTCCTTTTTCATTTCTTCCATAGCTTCTTCTTTAGCTCTGCGAATGATGGTTCTTCTGTCCCAGTAAGCAAAGCCTATGACCGCGGCAACAAGAGCCGTAAAAATACCTGCAAGAATCCATAAAAATGTCATCATTTGCTCAAAACGTTTGTTCATGTCCTCGCGTAATTCTTCAAATCGTTTGTCCACCTGCTCAAATCGCTTGTCCACCTGCTCAAAACGTTTGTTCATGTCCTCTCTTAGATCTTCAATTCTTTTATCCACTTGCTCAAATCGTTTATCTACTTGCTGCATAAAGGTCTGGAGAGTTGCTTCCAGACGTATCAATCTGT